>Ga0316206_1000088_pt1 | contig 181255 bp, 160 predicted proteins | sample 6monthpyrite_MG_FD_204942 | JGI IMG/M metagenome (GOLD analysis project Ga0316206, IMG submission 204942) | Microbial mat bacterial communities from mineral coupon in-situ incubated in ocean water Damariscotta River, Maine, United States -... | ecosystem: Environmental > Aquatic > Marine >... | reverse complement strand
TTTAGAATATATCACGAATATGACTATTCTTGAATAAAGAACAAACTATTGCAAGCTTATTTATAACAGTGTTTATCTGAGAAAATACCATAGTGATTTACTCTATTATGCCTGCAATAATTCACTAGACTATTCGAACTATTGTCATCAATAGCCTGCGCAATCAATATTTTTATATTGAAACCATTCATGAACAAGCTTTATTACGCAAATCAAATATTACCATGTTCCATCACCCACTTTGCTGATATAGCTTATTTCCTATACTCAAACTCTATATGCATGGTTTATTTAACTCAAGGTGATTCTTTATAGATATTTTTCAGAATTTATATAATTATTTGGCATAAGGAATGTGCATGAAATAACTTAGGCAACTTTTAAATTTATCTTTTCAAGGACGGCAACATAATTCCATTGGCCAAGATGTTCATCAAATACGATTCCCATTATCACATGAATTTCGCCAGGTTTGTTCATTATTCATCATCACGCAAATCTTCCCTCAGTTCATTTTCAATTTCTTCAATACTTGGCAGGCTGTATTTCAGGCTATCTGGGAGAGATTGTGTCAATTGATACGCTGATACCCCGATAGGTTTATGAATGTCGCTGAGGGCATATTCAACTACTAGCTTGTCTTTGTTTTTACACAGTAGAATACCAATGGTAGATTCATCATTTTCTTTACGTAGCTGTTCATCCACAGCTTTGATGTAAAAGTTGAGTTTACCTGCATGTTCTGGTTCAAAATCACCGGTTTTAAGTTCTAGCACCACATAACAGTGCAGCCGAGTATGGTAAAAAAGCAAATCAATAAAAAAATCTCGTTCACCCACTTGTAACTGGAATTGTCGACCCATATAGGCAAAGCCCGCACCCAGTTCTAACAGAAAATGAGTGATATGATTAATCAGCCCAAGTTCTAGTTCGTGTTCATTGTGATCTTTTGTGAGCGTTAAAAAATCAAATACATAGGGGTCTTTTAATGTCTGCGTTGCTAAGTCGGATTGTGATTTAGGTAACGTGATGGAAAAGTTACTTATCGCTTTACCTTCTCTCTGCCATAACCCACCCTCTATTTGGTGAGTTAGGACATTTCTGCTCCAGTTGTGACTAAGCGTGCTTTGCACATAGAATAGCGCTTGTTCAATGCTGTTGCATTTTGAAATTATTTTGAGATTGTGCCCCCAGGGAATTAACGTTATTAAATCAATCACTTGCTGTTTAGCAACCGAAGTAGGCAATTGCGAAACAGGGTGTTCCGCTATTTGGGCAACAGGCTGTTGCCCGATTTCTTCAGTTGCTGAATAAAATAAAACCCATTGCCGTATATACTTGAGATTTCGTATAGAAAAACCTTTCATATCCGGAAATTCAGCCATTAAGTCTAGACTGAGCTGTTTAATAAATCCATCACCCCAGTTTGTATCAGCTTGCTTACGGACAATATCTTCCCCGAGTGACCAGTAAAAACAAAGTAACTCTTTATTAACTGAGACAGCCGCTTTTAACTGCACCTGGCGGATGCGCTGTTTAAGATTTTTAAGCCAGTTCCGATATTGATTTTGTTCAGGCAAATTAGATTTCATAACCTCGCCAAATTCTTTTCAACATTGCCCTTGTCCGTCAACGGCTTGCTGTTTTAATTCATTTAAAAGTCTTTGGCATTGACGCAAACCAAGCTCAACATGGTAATGCTGACGAAGATGCACTTGCAGTAGACTTCCGCTCCATTTTTTTTGTGGATAACCCAGTTCATTTGGGCATTGGCTGATATCTTGTTGTAGCCATTTTTTTTGATCGTCTCGAACCGTGTTGGGGCGGCCTAATTTTTGTTCATCTTTTAAACCTTCGATTCCATAATCGTGAGTGTATTTCACCCAGCGTTGAATGGTACGGACATGCTCGCCAAACCATTGGGCAACTTGCTGACAGCTACAACCTTGCTCCACTAATTGAACGCAGTGAAGACGATGAATAAAACGGTTCGCCGCATTGAGCTTTATTTGGTTTTTAAGTGAGGATTGAAATTCTCTGGCATGGATTGAATCAAATTTTTGCATAAGGCCAATTCCTTCTTATTCTTGACGCATCGCTGTCATCATTCTTCACCGACAAGTAATTGTCATCCATGAAAATTACTTTTTTGAGATATAAAAATAATTATTCAAATCGTTTTACATTTTATTAAATTTTGGCAATATCAACAATACGTATAAATGCTTAGAAGCAGAGGGCTTATCGAAAAATATAAAGTCACAGTTTTCTAACCCCGGTTAAAAACAACACAACAGCCTGCACCTAGCCCCCCTGCCATTGAAGGAATGGCAGCCCATTCCTAAGGAATATCACTGGCACATAAATTTTGTTTAATTCTAACAAACAAAGTCATACAATCGTCAAAGTAACCTGTGTAGAATTGTCACTAGTACACTTTATCCGGTGGGATGCTAGCTAAAAATGAATCAACAATATTTGGCAAAAAACCAGTTTTACCAACTCATACAAGCCTTGCGGGATCACGGTTATGCCGTGCTCGGCCCTCAAGTCCGTGATAAGGCCATTGTCTATGAGCACATCGATAAACCTGAGCAATTTCCCATCGGGGTGAGCGATACCCAAGCTCCCGGCCAATATATTCTCAATGAAACCCCCAATGGAAATTGGTTTGCTTGGGCAAATGGCCCGCAAGCCCTTAAACCTTTGGTATTTGCGTCCCAGGAAAGACTGTGGTCTGCTCACCGCTCGGATAGCCATGACATTCAATTTGAGCAAACATTACCCGATGTCACTCCCACCGCCATTATTGGGGTGCGTGCTTGCGATTTGGCTGCTTTGAAAATTCAGGACCAACATTTTCTTGAGCAAACTTATCAAGATCCTTATTATCAGAAAAGACGGCAAGCGCTGTTGCTCATCGCAGTGAATTGCAGTCATCCGGCAAGCACCTGTTTTTGTGTTGCCACTGGTGATGGGCCTGAAGCCCGCGCCCATTATGATCTGGTATTAACAGAGTTAGCGGACGGGTTTTTAGTGTTGCCCGGTTCAGACAAAGGGCAAACGATTTGTGCTAGCTTAGATCTTGAGCCCATGACCGCCTCCCAACAACAGCAGCAACAAACACAATTGACCCAAGCGATTGAACAACAAAAACGCAGTCTACCTGAAGTCGAATTGCAGTGTAAATTACTCAATGCCTTGGAGCACCCTCATTGGGACGATATCGCTAAACGCTGCTTAGCCTGCGGCAATTGTACTGCAGTCTGCCCAACCTGCTTTTGCCATAGTGAACATGATCAACCCGCCACCAGCCTGTCGAGCACCGAACACGTTCGTCAATGGGACAGCTGCTTTAATCATGAACATAGTTACATCCACGGCATTGTCATTCGTTCTGAATCGAAAACCCGTTATCGCCAATGGTTGACCCATAAGTTTGCCAGTTGGCACGAGCAATATGGCCGTTCGGGCTGTGTCGGTTGTGGTCGTTGTATTAGCTGGTGCCCGGTTGGCATTGATGTCACCACCGAACTGGCTGTCTTATGTGGTGATATTTGTGAATAATTGTTATCTACCTCACCAAGCAGAAATTATCGAACGCATTCAAGAGACGCCAAGCATTTTCACGTTACGCTTGCGTTTCACTGACCCACAACAACAACAAGATTACCAATTTGCCCCCGGTCAGTTTAATATGGTGTACCTGTTTGGCGTCGGTGAAGTGCCCATTTCCATTGTCTCGGATCCTGCCGATGAGCACGTCGTGGACCATACCATTCGGGCGGTGGGCCGTGTTACCAACGGGCTAAGCCAACTCAAATCCGGAGACTATGTCGGCCTTCGTGGGCCTTTTGGCCGTAGCTGGCCCTTGCAAGCGGCACAAGGTAAAGATGTGCTGATTATTACCGGCGGTTTAGGTTGTGCGCCGGTGGTCTCCGTGATTCAATATGTGGTACGTCGCCGTGAACAATTTTCCCGTTTAATTATCATGCAGGGGGTCAAGCACTCGGACGATTTAATTTGGCGCGAGCAGTACAATTATTGGCAAACGCTGCCAGACACCCAGGTTATCCTGGCAGCCAGCCACGAAAATAAAGCCAGCTGGCCCTGGTATTCAGGCTTTGTCACTAATTTTATGGACAAAGTGATTTTCAATCCAAACAACGCCATCGCCATGATGTGCGGCCCAGAACCGATGATGCGTGCCGCCATCGAGCCGTTAACCCGCGTTGATTTAGCAGAACAGGATATCTGGTTGAGTATGGAGCGAAGCATGCATTGCGCAGTGGGACATTGCGGACACTGTCAATACGGTGCTAAATTTATCTGCCAACAAGGCCCGGTATTCCCTTATCTTGAAATTAAAGATTTATTTGGTATTCGTGGTTTTTAATCATGACAAAAACACGTGTTGCAGTTCACAAATTTTCTTCATGCGATGGCTGTCAGCTGGCGTTTTTAAACCTCGGTCCAGATTTGCTAACCATCACTGATACCCTCGATATTAAGCATTTTGCCGAAGCCGGTTATCTCGATGAAAGCGCTGATGTCGATATCGCCTTTATTGAAGGCAGTATTTCGACCCCTCAAGAAGCCAAGCGCATTACCCAAATACGTCAACATAGCCGCTATTTAATCACTATAGGGGCTTGCGCCACCTCTGGCGGTATTCAGGCATTACGCAACATCAATAATGCACAGCAATGGGTGGCAGCCATTTATCCCAAACCGGAATATATCAATAGCCTTACCACAGTATCACCTATTGCAGAACACGTTCAGGTGGATTTTGAGTTATGGGGTTGTCCCGTCAATAGCCAGCAAGTCTTAACGGCAATACGTTCACTATTGTTAGGGGTCACCCCCAGAGACAATACCGAAAAAGTCTGCATGGAATGTAAACGCCAACAGACCGTCTGCACGCTGGTCACCCAAGCCGAACCCTGCCTCGGCCCAGTCACCCGAGCCGGTTGCGGCGCGATTTGTCCAAGTTTTGGCCGAGCATGTTACGCTTGTTACGGCCCATCGGTGGATTCTAATACCATCAGCCTGGCGAATCGCCTTGCCGGCATGGGTTTACAGCCCGATGAAATCGCACGACATTTTCAACTGTTTAACAATAATGCCCCGACTTTTCGCAACATTGCCATCAATGTGATGACCACCAACATCACAGGGCAAAAACAATGAGCGATCGCCGCATCAACATTCGAGTGCCGGTGCTGGCCAGAGTTGAAGGTGAAGGTGCGCTTGAATTAAACATCAGCAATCAGCAGATTACCCGATTACAGCTAAAGATTTTCGAACCTCCCCGGTTATTTGAAAAACTGTTAGAAGGCCGCCATTTTTCCGAAGTCCCCGACATTGTGGCACGTATTTGTGGGATTTGTCCGGTAGCCTACCAAATGAGTGCAATACACGCCTTTGAAACACTATTCCATATCGACCCCGGTCCATGGGTTCGGCAAATGCGCCGTTTGTTTTATTGTGGTGAATGGTTAGAAAGCCACGCATTACATATCCATTTATTGGCCGCTCCAGATTTTTTTGGTTATGACAGCGCACCCGCCATGGCCAAAGACTATCCAGACGAAATTCGGCGAGGCTTGGCTCTACAACACATTGGCAATCAAATTTTAGCTTTTCTCGGTGGACGCTCGGTGCATCCAGTGGGCGCTAAAATCGGCGGATTTCACCATGCGCCCAAACAATCTGACGCCGATGCACTTTTGCAAAAATTATACGATACATTACCGTTAGCAGAAGAGTTAATCACTTGGGTGGCGTCTTTTCCATTGCCAGACAATGAGCAAGCTTTCACTTATGTTGCATTGCGCCACCCCCACGACTACCCGCTCAACGAGGGTAACATTCTCAGTAGTGCCGGACATAATATTGCCATCGCTGATTATGCCCAACATTTTATCGAACACCAAGAAGCCCACTCCACTGCCTTATATAGCCTGTTGGATAATCAAGCTTATCTGGTGGGTCCACTAGCAAGATTGAATCTCAACTTTGATCGCTTACCTAATCAAGTACAAACGGTGCTCCACTCCACCGGCATTCGCTTCCCCAGCCAAAACATGTTTCATAGTGTGCTAGCGCGTGCCGGTGAAATTTATTTTGCGCTACAAGAATCCATCCACCAACTGGAAGCTTACCAAGCACCCAAAACACCCAATGTGCCTGTGCAACCTAAAGCGGGCATGGCGTATGGCTGCTCAGAAGCACCACGCGGTATGTTATGGCACTGCTATCAAGTGAATGAACAAGGCATTATTCAGCAAGCGCGAATTGTTCCGCCCACCAGCCAAAATCAAGCACGTATGGAACAAGATTTACGACAATCGATTGCCGAATTGGGTTTAGATAAACCAGAACAACAAATTCGTTTACACGCCGAACAAGTCATTCGCAATTATGATCCGTGCATTTCCTGCGCTACCCATTTTTTGGATTTGCGGATTCATCGCCAATGATTGCCACGACCATTATCGGTATCGGCTCCCCCTATGGTGATGATCAAGTCGGCTGGTTAGCCATTGATCATCTGCAACAACAATGGGCTGACCAGCCAGAACTTACGTTCATGAAAAGCAATAGTTTGGATTGGTTGACTGAAATAAATCAGGCTGAACAAGTTTTTTTCATTGATGCAGTCGTCTCAGACCAACCGCCAGGCAAAATACATGCTTTTCCCATCAAACATGCACTGCCAGGCCATCTCAAGCTCAACACCTCCAGTCATGGCATCAGCTTATGGGAAAGTATTCAACTCGCACAAAATCTCAGTGATTTCGATTTGCCAATTTATTTTTTTGGGATTGAAATTCAACCAGAGCAAACCCTATTATGCCACCCTAAGGACGCTAATCTTTGGCGATCTACATTAACTCAACAAGTCGTGCAACAACTTGCCAAACCAACGCCTTGGAACTAAGGTTTAGGTGTAAAATGTAGCTTCAAGGGACTCTCATGAATTTCTCAACCGTCCATAATTACTACGAGCGATTAGTGTTCAACCAAATCCATAACGTCGCTCTGGACTCAAATATCACATTAAGCGAATCCGAACTCGCCGATGTCGCCTGTATTGCCCTGAACAAATTACCACCACGTTATGTACGACACGATGTAGACACCTCATTCTCTTTAACCTCAGAAGAGCGCACCAAATTGAATCAATCCATCGTTGATGCGGTCAATGATGGTATTCAGTATGTCGCAGATCACCGCGACAACAAACCCAACCAGAGCATTCCTTAGCAAGTTTGACAACCAGCATTCACTACGCTCAGCAAATCATCATATGGAAAACATCCCCAATAAGCTATCATGTACAACGAAAGGCATAGAGTAAATGCCTAGCAGGCTATTTCTTGATGCAACAAATTTCTCTAAACATGCTCTAACGCTGTGATAAGCCTCGGCCTGGCGTTAAAACTGCATCTTCAGTAATTTTGCATTGAACAATTAAATTAAGCCATCATCCCCTTAGCCGATAACCGAAAACTGACAAATTAAAAATTTTAACGAGGTTGCTTCTATGAATAAAAATCCTTTAGCCGACTTAACCAAAGCAGGACAAAGTTTCTGGTACGACAATATCCACCGTGACTTAATGAGCTCCGGTGAGTTACAAAAAATGATCGATCAAGATTACCTACGTGGCATTACATCCAATCCAAGTATTTTTGAAAAAGCCATCACGTCCAGTAATCAATATGACGAATCATTAAGCAAGTTGCTGCAAACCCAACCTCAGTTGGATGCACGCGGTTATTTTTTCTCCATTGCCATTGAAGATATTCAAGCGGCAGCCGATCAACTACTGCCCGTTTATCAAGCCACCTCCGGCTTGGACGGTTATGTCAGTTTGGAAGTCTCTCCGGATTTAGCGCACGATACCGAAGCAAGTGTTAAAGAAGCCAAAGAACTCTGGCAACGGTTAAACCGCCCCAACGTCATGATTAAAATTCCTTCGACTCAAGCGGGCGTGCCAGCGGTTGAACAACTCATCGCCGAAGGTATTAATATCAATGCCACGCTACTTTTTTCCGTCGAGCGCTATATGGAAATTGCCCAAGCTTATGTCAATGGATTGGAAACTCGCCAAGAGAAAGGCCTGCCCGTCGATTCCATCAGCTCGGTTGCCAGCTTTTTCATCAGTCGAGTCGACAGTAAAATTGATGACCGACTCACTAACGCCATGGCTTCAGCCCATGCCAATGAACAAGAGCAAATCAAAGCGTTAATGGGCAAAGCCGCCGTTGCTAATGCCAAACGCTCTTATGTTCACTATCTGGATATGTTTGGTGACAAATTTTCCGCCTTGCAATCCGCAGGCGCCAGACCACAACGCTTGTTATGGGCGAGCACGGGCACTAAAAATCCTGACTATAGCGATATTTTGTACATCGAAACACTCATTGGTGAAAACACCGTCAACACCATGCCACCCGCCACTTACAAAGCCTTCAAAGAACATGGCACTGTTGCCAATACCCTGATCACGGATCAAAAAGCTGCCGAAGACGTCTACTGGGCTGCCAGCAAATGGGTAGATATGCCAACCGTCATGCGAGAACTGGAAGACGAGGGCGTGTCGGCATTCGCCAAGTCTTTCGATAACCTGCTCAGTGCCATCGAAGATAAAATCTCCGCCCTGAAACAAAAGCTGCCATCCAGTGCCGCCTAAGTTTCAAGATTAAGCAATGAACAGAAAAGGTTGCTAAAGCTGGCATGAAGCAGCCTATCATTTGATCTCGATGGATCCTTGGCTCCACAAGAATTTTTCTGAAGCAGGCAGATACACACTGAATTGCCTACTGAAGAAAAATTCTTGTGAAATCAATTTTCTTCAAAATTTTCAAATACTAAGCGGCCCAATACCGGCTAGACCGATAGTGGGCAACCTTTTCTTTTTCATGCAGCTTTACTATCTTCAATAGATAAAAGATTCAATATTCTTTACATAAACCGACATTTCGCATCTAAGTCATGTAAAAATCGCGACGGGATTTGATTGCACATAGATTGTTATGGAAGCATCCTGCTCACTGGATTACCAAGCGAACAAAAATGAGCATGGATTCCAGAAATCAAGCAAGATCGCATGCCCCGAATGCGAAATCTAGGGTATAATATCCCTTTCTGTAACGATAAACTAACCTACGGAAAACAAAAGGAAAGCAAATGACGACACGTCAACTGTTTGTTTTTGATTCTCCACAACAATTGAGTGAAAAAGCCGCTCAAGGATGGATTGATCAAGGAAACCAAGCCATTTTAGACAATGGCGCATTTCATATTGCGTTATCTGGCGGCAGCACGCCGAAACGTTTATTTAAAGTCATGGCACAACCCACCTTTGCCCAACAACTAGAATGGTCAAAAATCCATATCTACTTTGGTGATGAACGTTGTGTACCCGCTGACCACCCTGACAGCAACTATAAAATGGCGTTTGATGAGTTGTTATCCCACGTCCCATGTCCTGCCGATAATATCCATCGCATGGCCGGGGAACTCGATGACCCCGCCACCGCCGCTCATCAATACTCACAAACACTAATAGACAATGTCCCCTTAGATGCCAAAGCCATTCCTTGCTTTGATTTAATTTTCTTAGGCATCGGCACCGACGGACATACCGCCTCACTATTTCCCGAGAGTGACGCTTTATTCGAAGAGCATAAACTAGCGGTGGCCAACTATGTTGAAAAATTGCAGAGCTGGCGTCTGACATTAACTTACCCAACCATAAACAACGCCAAAAAAATTATTGTTTTAGCTGAAGGTGAACAAAAAGCAGATCTAATTCACGAAATTTTTACCACAGACACACACAACTACCCAATTCAAAAAGTGATCCCTAAATATGGTGATCTCATGTGGTATGTTGATAAAGATGCCGCCAAAAAAATGCCAAACTAGACGATGTATATTCTAGCCGCAGATATTGGTGGTACAAAAACGCTCTTACAAGCGACTCAGATTGCCTCTGGGGAACATCGTGTCCTCAAAGAACAACGCTTTAGTAGCCATGCGTTCAGCCATGTGATCCCCATGGTTCGCGAATTTTTAGCCGACATGCCGCCTATCCAGGCGGCATGCTTCGGTGTTGCTGGCCCCATCAACACCTCCCCACAACGACAACGTGCCCAGGTCACCAATCTTCCTTGGCATCTGGATAGCAATATCCTCAGTAAAGAACTGAGCATCGCTAATATTCTGTTGATCAACGACTTTCAAGCCGTTGGTTACGCTATTGAAGGCTTATCAGAAGAAAACGATTTTGCGGTTATCCAAGCCGGCAAGCCACAACGCCATGGCGTCAAAGCCGTACTGGGTGCGGGTACCGGGCTCGGCTGCGGTTATTTAGTCTGCCAAAATGAACATTACCAAGTCATGAGTTCCGAGGGTGGGCATACCGATTTTGCGCCAACCGACGCAGAACAAATCAAGCTGCTACAATACCTATTAACGAAATACCCTCATGTCTCTTATGAGCGCATTTTATCCGGTTCAGGACTGGTAAATTTATATGAGTTTATGCGTAGCCAACAACAAAATGTGGGTGAGCCAAGCCCCTTAGAGGCCGAAATTGCCTCGAGTGCCGATGCACCGGCCATTATATCGACCTATGCTTTACAACAAAAAGATCAATTAGCTCAGCACGCACTGCATCTGTTTGTTAAGATATATGGAGCGAAAGCTGGCAATTTAGCGTTATCCAGCCTGGCAACAGGTGGACTCTATATTGCGGGAGGAATTGCCCCTAAAATTGCCAACGTCCTAAAAGACGGAACATTTATCAAATCGTTTAATGATAAAGGACGTATGCAAACATTATTAGGGGACATTCCAGTAAAAATAATATTAAATCCAAACGTAGGATTAATTGGTGCCGTGATGGCCGCTAGCAGATTATGAGCACAGAGACAAGCAACGAAAATACATACAACATTGAGGTAGATGTTGATACTACCTATATTCTTGAGCAATCGGCACCTGAGCTGAATCGTTACGTATTTGCCTATACGATAACCATTCGTAACGAAGGCTCAATGCCAGCAAAACTCTTAAACAGACATTGGGTCATTACTGACGCCATGGGTAACATCCAGGAAGTCAAAGGCGTCGGCGTTGTCGGCGAGCAACCCTATTTAAAACCAGGAGAAGGCTTTCAATATACCAGTGGTACCGTCTTAGAAACGCCGGTCGGCAGCATGGAAGGCAGTTACCAAATGAAGGCGGATGACGGCACAGAGTTTAATGCCAATATACCAGCATTTACTTTATCGGTGCCTCATGCCCTGCATTAATGCATTATAAATAATCAAGAAACTGCTCCTTAGCTTACATTTCGCATCATGTTATGCGAAATGTAAACTAAGTGCCGGAAATTACATCACAAACACTGGAGCAGCAGCAATGCGCCGTTCAATCTCATCATCCACTACTTTATATTCCTTACTATCTAAGTGCTGGTAACGCCTTTTAAATTCCAACTCCGCAATCCCTTCCGGTAAATGATCATAAGGTGGCATAAACTCAGTATCCCGATGTATTGCCGCCATCCGGTCCTGCAACAATGCAGCATGCTCAGGGGATTTGATGGCAATTTCCGCCACCCGCACCCCGGCCTTATCAGCCAATAAATCGGCAAAACTAAAACCTGTTCCGCCTTTTGAATCATCCAGCTCTTTAAAAAGCCCTAATGCATTGGCAATACCTCCACCCGCCGCAACAGTTAATGCCGCCGATATCACAAAATGCTGCATCAAATCATTCCGCCCGAGCAAATGCAGGCGCATCCCTTTCGGCCGGACGATCGATGGATTATCACCGATGACTTTCGATAAATTAACCCGCATGACGTACATCCCGGTAATCAATAACAGCGCACGATTTTCAGCGACCGGATCATTGCCTGCTAGGCTACGTTGTTGAGCAAACTGAAACAGGGGTCTTAATAATTGGGATAAAGCCACCCGTTGGTGTTTTAACAAATGGGTGATTTCCGCCATCCGATTGTTATAAACAACCAATAACTCCCGCTGAGCTGGCGACAATATCATCTGGCTACCCTTTAACCGCAGCCTGGCAATAAGCTCTCTCCGCCATTCATAAGTGACATCCAATTTATCATTTTCAAGATTCACTTCATGAACCGCATTGAATACACTTCGATAATCTTCCGAATTCTCCAGGAAGCGGGCATGGGTAAAATATAACATGGGATTAACCATCCAACCCGGCAGTAACAATTGACCCAAGAGAATATTGTTCACAAAAAAACGGCCCTGGTCTTGATGAAGCAATACATGGAAGTTTAAATATTGCCCAAAAACTGTTTTCGGCAAGATATACATGGCGCTGATATCGACAAAGTTTTTTTCGAGATCAACCTGAACTTGCAGTTTATCCTGACGAGCTAAACCATAGGAGGCGAGTAGATTGAGATCACGCTCGGTAATCTCCATATGACGCATCGTTGTGGAACGCTGCTTATTGCCACGCGCTTGTTCAACGATCTTATTGATGCGGTCCACATCCGTTGGCGCCAAGCTATGATTCTGCGCAAACATCGGGGTTGATTCAATGCCAAACACAACCAAAACCACAGGAATAGATAGTGCCGCCAACAACAACAACACCGATGCAACATTGATAAAAATAGCAAAAATACGCGTCATGCCATTACCCTTGTGTTTAGCAACGGCCGAGTCGAGCTGCCCAAACCATCCATGCTCTGCGGCTAATGCTCTTTGTTATGCTCAGAGCGGGAAGGAAAACGGTGACTATCAATCCAACGATCCAACCATACATCCACTTTCCCCCAAAACCATTCTTGTATACGTTGACTCCAGGAACGCTGCCGCCAGTCACTTAATAACCATTCATGGCTATTGCTAAAATCTTGCTCAAACATGCTCGTCACGTTTTCCACTAACGTGTAATCTTCGATTTCCTGATTAGCTTCCAAGTTCCAACGCAAATTCCAACGATCAAGATTACTGGAGCCAATTGACACCCAACCATCACACAATAACAACTTAGTATGGCTAAAACGAGGTTGATATTCAAAAATACGAACCCCAGCCAACAACAAAGAAAAATAGAAACGCCGCCCCGCATGCCTAACCGCTGGGTGATCGGTATGCCCTCCCGGCAATAATAAGCGCACATCGACCCCCCGCCGAGCCGCCCGCTTTAACGCACGACGAATTTTCCGCGATGGCACAAAATAAGCCGTTGCCACCCACGCCACCCGTTCCGCATTACGAATACGCTTAATCAGTGAGCGTTTAATCTCCTGAAAACCTCGCCCCCAAGTGCACGTTAAACGACCAACGGCCTGTCCGGCCTGTCTCACCGCCCTGGATTGATCACCTGCGGGTAACGACAAAGTTGCCCATTTATCCCAGGTCCGAGTAAAAACCGCTTCCCAATCCGCCACACATGGCCCACGTAAAACGATGGCAGTATCCCGCCAGGCTTTAGCGGGATCATTCGGTGGATCAAACTGATCCGTGATACCCACTCCTCCAATCACCGCCAGTTCGCCATCCACCAACAACAATTTACGGTGATCTCGAAAAAAATTTCGGCGCAGCTTGCCATAGTGTAACGGATTATAAAAAACCAGTTGAATATCTGCCTGCTTAAGCTGTGCTTGATCGCGCTTGTTCAAGCCAAGGCTGCCATACCCATCTAACAATAAATAGACATTCACACCACGATGGGCAGCGTCACAAAACGCCTCGATGAACCGATCAGCCACGGCTCCCGACTCCACAAGATACATTTCTAGCAGAACATAACGACGGGCGTCATAGATGGCTTGCAGCATGGCCGGATAGAACTGCTCAGCATCCACCAGCAACTGGGTGCTATTTCCCTCCCGCCATGGAAATCGATAACCTAAGTTGGGGCGCTCGCTCAATTTTTCCGCTCAGCCGACCAAGTTAGAATAAACAACATGAGCGCCGCCAAACCAAAAACCCAAGACAACACCGGCGTCCCTGCCAACATCACATAAGATGGATCAGAAAACACCAATACCAATATGGAACAAATCAGTAAACTTGCCCCTATCAACACGCCACAAATTCGCTTGCCCATGTTTTGAAAATCTAACTGGTGTTGCTGAACTTCTTCAGACTGCCTCGCTTGCATCAAACGATGTTTTTTAGTCACATCCAAGGTATCAATAATCAAACTAGGCAATTCCGGAAACTTCTCTATCCAATACGGCGCTTTATCTTTGAGCGAGTACAGCAGCGCTTTGGGTCCCACTTGTTCGCTCATCCAGCTCTCTAAAAATGGCTTAGCGGTTCGCCATAAATCAAGCTCAGGATTTAACTGCCTGCCCAAGCCTTCAATATTGAGCAAGGTTTTTTGTAACAATACCAATTGGGGTTGCACCACCATTTGAAAACGCCGCGCCGTTTGAAACAAGCGAAGTAGTAATTGACCAAATGAAATATCTTTGAGGGGCCGTTCAAAAATCGGCTCACACACGGTACGAATCGCGGACTCAAACTCGTCAATGCGCGTTTTCGATGGTACCCAGCCCGATTCCACATGAAGCTCCGCCACGCGACGGTAATCACGATTAAAAAAAGCCAAAAAATTCTCTGCTAAATAACGTTTATCATCCGGCTGTAAGGTGCCAACGATACCGAAATCCACCGCAATATATTGCCCCTCCGGTGACACAAAAATATTTCCCGGATGCATATCCGCATGAAAAAAATTATCACGAAAGACTTGCGTAAAAAATATTTCTACGCCCTTTTCAGACAGCTTCGCTAAATCAATGTTATGGGCCTTGAGTTGTTTAATATCGCCCACCGGAATGCCGTTAATGCGCTCCATGACCATGACATTACTGCGTGTCAGCGGCCAATAAATTTCAGGTATATACAATATGGGAGAATTTAAAAAATTGCGGCGTAATTGGGAAGCTGAAGCCGCCTCACGCATCAAATCAAGCTCATCAAAGATGGTTTTCTGATATTCCTCAACAATTTCCCTGGGACGCAAGCGCTTACCTTCAGACCAATAACGTTGCGCTAAATCCGCAAACGTATATAACAAGGCAATATCACGCTTGATGGTTTTTTCTATATCCGGTCGTATAATCTTGACAATGACTTCGCTATTGTTTTTTAATCGTGCCGGATGGACTTGAGCAATCGAGGCTGATGCCAGCGGCGCTTCATCAAACCATAAAAAAACATCTTGTACCGACTCACCATAGGCTTTTTCAACCATTTCTCGCGCCTTAACGCCGGAAAAAGCAGGCACACGATCCTGCAACTTGGTTAACTCATCGGCAATATCACTGGGCAACAAGTCACGCCGGGTTGACAACATTTGACCAAACTTAACAAAAATAGGCCCTAACTCTTCCAGCGTTTTACGGATGCGCTCTCCCCGTGGACCTTGCTCTTTACGAAACCAGTTCCAGGGTAATAAAACAAATAAAAAACGAATGGGACGAAATAAGTGGGTGGCAAATACAATTTCGTCCAAGCCATGCCTGACTAGCACACGATTAATGTGAATCATACGAAGAATTTGCCCAGGATTAATCATGAGGCTAATCCTTGATGCTTGGCCAACCGGGCAATACGCTGCGCTAATCGATCCGCCGTTGCCTGCATATCATCAACATCCTGTAAAAACTGCTGTACCTCATAAACACTTGGTAAATCACGACGCTCTTCAGTGATGTATTCTGCGGTGTCTAATAAAAAAGATTCTGCCGTCTGCTTTATCCAATGAAATGCACCGCTGGCAACATTGGCGGCCTGATGCGCACTCACATCCCCCATCACCTTGGATAACATTTCTTCCCAATCGATATCGAGATCGCGCAAGATATTTTGAAATCGTTGGCCAAGCTCAAGATCACCCTCAATGCGTACATCACCAAGGTATACACTGTGCCGCTCCCGATCCCATAGTAAACTTAATAACGAAAAAGGTGCCCCTTCAATGAGCGTATCGGCCTCACCGTCATAATCACCTAAAATACGCACTCCATCGGCTCCGGCAATCACAAAGAGTTGAAGATCTAATCCCAGCACATGAATTTTCACGACTTGATTATTTAGACGTGCTAAACGCGCCAACGCTGCCGGATCAAAACGTAAGGCACGATTGATCGTCATTTCCAGAAAAGCTAAAACCGTTGTCGGCAATTTCACCAGGGCTCACCCACTTGTTATGATATAAACCCGCAGCACTGCGGATATACTCACTTTGTTATACTTTATAACCACGATGCAAAGCGACCACGCCGCCCGACAAATTAAAATAATCACACTGCCAAAAGCCAGCGTCTTGCATCATTTTCTTTAAGGTTTTTTGATCGGGATGCATACGAATGGACTCTGCTAAATATTGATAGCTATCAGAATCGTTTGCGATGAGTCGTCCTAAATGAGGAATAATTTTAAATGAATATACGTCGTAAATCGGCTGCAAACCAGGAACCACAGGCTTTGAAAATTCCAGAATCAACGCTTTGCCACCCGGCTTTAACACACGATACATGGAGGCCAATGCCTTATCTTTGTCAGTCACATTACGCAGCCCAAAAGCAATGGTAATGCAATCAAAATAATTATCAGGAAAAGGTAACGACTCGGCATTCGCCTGCACAAAAAATGCGTTACCAGCATGCCCCTCATCAAGTAATCGCTGGCGCCCCACCGTTAACATGGAATCATTAATATCCGCCAGTACAACTTTACCCTCATCACCCACCAGCGGGATAAAACGAGCGGCCAAATCACCCGTACCACCCGCTAAATCAAGAATTGAAAAACCTGGACGAGCCCTCACTAGTTCGGTGGTGATTTTTTTCCAAAGACGATGAATACCCAATGACATGACATCATTCATCAAGTCATATTTACTGGCAACTGAATGAAAGACATCCGCGACTTTGCCTACCTTGTCCTCTAAAGGAACTTGCTGGTAGCCAAAATGCGTTGTCTGGCTTGGTGTCTCTTTATCCCCCATTAAAAGCGGTTCCTATTGGCAAGCTAAAAGAAAAAACAAAGGTGCCTCTACCCTAACGGTTCAAAAAAAACTGGTTAAAAACCGTTTCACTGCTTTATTTACAGCATCTAAAGCTTTTTTCCTCACTTTTTTTTGAAACGTTAGGGGCTAGTCACACGAATACATACTCGCAATCACTGCCTGCTGGACTATTCAGCGGCACGGTTCTGACCTGCGGCGGCGAGTTTATCTAAATAATCTAACCACATCTGCTCTTGGTTGACCGCTAACTCATAAAGATAATCCCAGGAATAGATACCCGTATTATGACCATCACTAAACGTAGGTTTAATGCCGTAGGAGCCCACTGGCTCGATATGGGTAATATTCACGTTTTCTTTGCCGACCTGCAACGTTTCTTGGCCTGGGCCATGGCCCTTAACTTCTGCCGACTGAGAATAAACACGCAAATATTCACAAGGAAGAAAAAATGGTTTAGCCTCACCAAACGTCACCTCTAAACGACGTGACTTCTGATGTAATTTTATTTCGCTGGGAACTTTATTCATTTCCGTCATCATTGCTCAAATTAAAGGATATAACGCGTTAGATCTTCGTCTTCAATTAAATTAGATAAATGTTCATCGACATATTCTTTGGTGATTTCGATCGCATCACCACTACGATCCGACGCTTCAAAAGAAATCGTTTCTAATAAACGCTCCAACACCGTATGCAAACGTCGCGCACCAATATTTTCAGTGCGCTCATTCACTTCCCAAGCCACTTCTGCAATACGTGAAATACCGTTCTCTGAAAACGTTAATGTAACGCCTTCAGTGGCCATCAATGCTTTATATTGATCTGTTAACGAAGCATCTGGCTCAGTGAGAATACGCACAAAATCATTCACGCTTAAGGCGTTTAATTCAACTCGAATCGGTAAGCGACCTTGCAACTCTGGAATCAAGTCCGAAGGCTTCGCTAAATGAAAAGCACCGGATGAAATAAATAAAATATGATCGGTTTTTACCATGCCATGTTTGGTGGAAACCGTACAACCCTCCACTAAGGGCAACAAATCCCGCTGCACGCCTTCACGCGACACATCCGCACTGGCTACTTCTGCTCTTTTGCATATTTTATCCATTTCATCAAGGAAAACGATGCCATTTTGTTCCACCGCATATAAGGCAGCAGTTTTAATTTCATCTTCGTTAATCATTTTTACTGATTGTTCGTCGGTCAGCAACTTCAAGGCTTCCTTGATTTGTACTTTGCGTGTTTTGGTGTGGGTCGCCGACATATTTTGAAACATGCTTTGTAACTGGCTGGTCATGTCTTCCATGCCCGGTGGTGCCATAATTTCCACTCCGACCGAGGGTACTCTGAGATCGATTTCGATTTCTTTGTCGTCTAATGTTCCTTCACGCAGCATTTTACGAAATTTTTGACGCGTGCCACTTTTTTCCATCTCAGCCGAAGACTCATCCCTGGCAGGGCGCAGCAAGGTATCTAAAATAATATCTTCAGCAGCATCTTCTGCCCGATGACGCACCTTAGTCACAGCGCTCTCACGGGTCATTTTAATAGCTGCGTCCATGAGATCTCGAATGATTGATTCAACATCACGCCCGACATAACCGACTTCAGTAAACTTTGTTGCCTCAACTTTAATGAACGGTGCATTAGCCAATCTGGCCAGTCGCCTCGCTATTTCAGTTTTTCCCACCCCGGTCGGGCCAATCATTAAAATATTCTTCGGGGTAATTTCATTTCTTAGACTTTCATCAACCTGACTGCGGCGCCAACGATTCCTTAACGCAATAGCCACCGATCGTTTGGCTTCAGCTTGGCCAATAATATGTTTATCCAACTCTTGTACAATTTCACGAGGAGTCATTTCAGACATAACAGTTATCCAATGTTAGTTTTATTAAATACCTTGCAGCACATTTTAAATCTTGCGCTTTCACACCACACAGATTACATTCCTAAGCCTCGCTATCTAATTCTTCGATAGTTAAATTGCTATTGGTGTAAATACATATTTCCGAGGCAATGATCAGTCCTTTCTCAACGATGCTGCGCGCATCAAGCTCGCTATTGTCCAATAAAGCACGCGCCGCGGATTGTGCATACGGCCCCCCGGAACCAATAGCAATTAAACCATTTTCAGGTTCTATCACATCACCGTTACCGGTAATGATCAGCGAGGCGGTTTTATCAGCCACCGCTAACAAAGCCTCCAATCGCCGTAAAATGCGATCAGTCCGCCAATCTTTCGCCAACTCCACAGCGGCTCGTGTCAGGTTACCGGAATGCTTCTCTAGTTTTGCTTCAAAGCGTTCAAATAATGTAAACGCATCGGCCGTTCCCCCTGCAAATCCAGCAATCACCTTATTGTTGTAAAGCCGCCTCACTTTACGGGCATTGCCCTTCATTATCGTATTTCCCAAGGATACCTGACCATCGCCGCCAATAACCACTTTGTTTTTACTGCGTACTGACAAGATAGTCGTGCCTCTAAATTGTTCCAACGGGATTACCTCTTTTGTTACCGATTGTTTGAGAAAAATAGTCTAGAGAAGTGATCATATTACCAACCTTAGCAACGGTTTATTTATCACCCAATTCACTTCCCATGCTTGCTGATCGCAACCAATGAATACATTCTAATCGCCAGCAGTGACAACCATACATCGTATATCTATTGCACGATATATAGTCAGCCCGACAAATAATCAAGCCAAGCGATACAAGCAGATCACTTTAAAGCCATGTTGTCCATCTTATAGCGCAAGCAACGACATTACTCGATAATATTTTAACCAATATGGGCTATATTATATACTCATTGAAAACAGCTTTGCAGCGGAAAAGAACGAATCCACATTCAGCACCCTCATCGTCTGGCGTTTTTTGCATTCAGGTTTGGGTTAGATTTAGCCGTATCGGTTACGTAACAATCGCACGCATCATTAACTGCGCTTTATGGAGGGGTTTGTGATTGAGAATCGTCAAAATAACCCAATGTCACGACTCATCATATCGTTATTTTTTTTTCTTAGCTCTTGGATGCGCCATATCGTATACGCCGGCCAAATGCTGAAAATCTAAGTGCGTATAAATTTGGGTCGTGCTAATGCTGGCATGTCCCAATAACTCTTGAACCGCTCGAATATCACCGCAAGACTCTAGTAGATGACTGGCAAAAGAATGTCTCAACCGATGGGGATGAACGGTACCATTAATCTCTTGATTGATTCCCCAGCGCTTTAACCTCGCCTGCACTGAGCGGTGAGATAATCGTGTACCGCGTTGACTGGTAAATAACGCACATTCCTGCTCGCCGGTAAAAAGGCTGCGCACCGTTAACCATTTATTGATCGCTTGGTGGGCATGCCGACCTACCGGAACGATCCGTATTTTCTGACCTTTACCCAGCACTCTGACCACCAAGTCGATTAAATCAACATCCGTGATGTCCAAGGCAACCAGTTCCGAAAGCCGCAATCCAGAGGAATACAATAACTCCATGATGGCCAAGTCCCGAACCGCCAAACTACTTTCTTCAGAAACACTGAGCAAACGATTCATTTGATCAACATCCAACACCGGTGGCAACTTGCTTTTTGATTTTGGTGCTTTGATACCAATCACTGGATTGATTTCTACGAAATTTTCTCGTAATAAATACTGATAAAATGTGCGCAATGAAGAAAGCAAACGCTGAATGGATTTACCTCCCATGCCCTGACGGTGCCGATAGGCAATAAACTGGCGCACCTCATGTACCGTCACTGCAGACCAGGCCGTTAACTTGTTCTCCGTATAACGGCAAAACATTTCAATATCTCGCTGATAAGCCTGACAAGTATGTTCTGACAAACGCCTTTCGTTGCGCACATGAGTGATAAATTCAGCAATTTTTCTTTCCATGATCCGAATGCTTTACCCGCTATATCTATCCTTCATTCTTATAAAAATCGTTTCACAATCACCGCTGACATTTCACCCAAATAAGACAAAAACAGTGTGCTCATCCCAGCACGAAACCGTTCCACATCACGACTGGCTACGGCAAACAATCCCAATGCATGACGATTATCCATCAAAGGAATCACGGCTGTTGATTTGACACTTGCGGAACGATCTTCAAACAAATAGACCAATTGTTGTTCGCTAAAATGGCCACAAACCGGCTTCTCCGCTGCTAAGATCGTTGAAAAATGTTTTTTGGCCTGTGCTTCATCACCGACAAATTCCGTTCGGGATATTTCATGGGAAACACAAGAATCAAATAACCGTATGGAAACCAGATCGGCGACAAAATCTTGTTGCAATTTCTCAGCAAGGATATCCAAACATTCATCTAAACTGACAGATTGAATTAACGCAAGACTCAACTGATGAAGACGACTGATCAAACTATCATTGACTCGCGCAATATTAATTAACTCCTGTATACGATCGCGCAATTGCGTATTGTCTTCCCTTATCAATGCCACTTGCCGCTCAATGAGCGAAATGGCATCCCCACTGATAGGGTGAAATAATGTTAAATCCGTCAGTAACGCCTGATGTTCCTCGAAAAACTGAGGGTGTGCTTGTAAAAAAGAAACCACATCTTCTGCCCGACATGGCATCGTTAAATCATCCTCACCGTGGTGCTTTTGTTCCGTCATACTCCGCCTCTTACAACAATGCAACCGCTCTGCAATATTCCCTTAACGCCATCACAGCGCTCCCCCCGCCCCATAACGAATCACTTTTAGACATTTCCGAGCAATCTCATGAACGACCACTCGATCACGCTCAACGCCTAAAAATGATGCGCTATACGGCTATACATCCAAGTCAATCACTCCACTAAATACATATGAGGCCGGTCCTAACATGATCACCGAACTGCCAACCCCCAACCAGCGCACATTAAGACAACCGCCAGCTAATTCAACCGTTACATTTTCCGCCAACAAGCCAATTTTTTGGCCATACACCACCGCCGCACAAGCGCCGCTGCCACAAGCTAAGGTTTCTCCCACACCGCGCTCATAAACTCTCAAGCGAATATGCTGTGCATTCACCACTTCCATAAATCCGACATTCACATGATTGGGAAAGCAGGCATGGGTCTCAATTGCCGCTCCCAGACGTTCAACCGATGCCTCAACCACTTTATCGACGATTAACACCGCATGAGGATTACCCATCGACAAGACACCAAGCTGCAAAGACTGTTGCCCCAAGTTAAGCACATATTGATCCGCCATATCGGCGGCTAAAAAAGGTATTTTTTCTGGTTCAAATACCGGCGGCCCCATATCCACCTCGACCTGCCCATTGGCGAGTAGCTTGAGCGTTATTTCTCCGGCATTGGTTTCAACGTTAATAGTATCATGATTTGTCAAACCCTGCGCACGCACAAACCGGGCAAAACATCGGGCACCATTACCACATTGCTCGACTTCGCCGCCATCAGCATTGAAAATGCGATATCGAAATTCAGCCGATGTCGATTGAGGCTTTTCAACTAATAAAATTTGATCACAACCGATACCAAAATGGCGATCAGCTATCCTTTTCATCTGTGCAGCTGTCAAATTAACAGCTTGAGAAATGGCGTCAATGACCACAAAATCATTACCTAAGCCGTGCATTTTTGCAAAATGAATTTCCACCTCAAAACCTCAATTAAACGCAGTTACACAGGCCTGATAGCCTCCACTGAACAAAAACATCATGCCCAATGTCGGTTACAACAATTATCCAAATTAAAAAGGCCGTATCCTATGGCACAATCAATCCTCGCCAAAAGAACACAGCCTTTTATTGCAATCTGTCGATGTTTTGATTGCTTTACAACGAAAACAACGCATTAGAAATGCAAACATCCAATAGTTTAAGATACCATCAACTTACTCGATTGAAATCGCAGTTTACACCACTATTTTGCTAAATTCACCCAAAAAGCTTTTTTAGGAATGGAACATTGAAAAGTTGAAGACATTGCGCTGAATATTTGCACACCGAACAGAAGATAGACGGATAGCACCAAGCAAAATCCATCTATCCAAGCAAAGGAATGGGCATGTAATAACTTCCCGACATTGGTGATAATTTATTCGTTTTAATTAGTCGACAAGCCGCTAGGCACCAACAGTAGACGCTCCAGGCGAAGAAGAGCTGAAGCTAAGATGCAAGATTGTGTGAATTATTTAATTTCCATTCCTAAGCAAAGTTCTTCGACCAAATTTCATTAATACGATCTGACAAACTCATGGGATCAAAAGGCTTGGAAATCACATCAATCGCTCCAAGATCCTTATAACCTTGTATCTCGCTAGGCTGCACCTTTGCGGTCATAAAAATCACCGGTATATCCTTGATGCCCGGCGTTTCTCGCAAAGCTTTTAAGGTAGAAGGACCATCCATTTCAGGCATCATCACATCGAGTAAAATCAAGTCCGGCTTGACCTGCGGCGCGGCCTCCAGTGCAAGCCTGCCATTACTATAGACTTCCACCTGAAAACCACCGACAGTTTCCAAGGCAAGCTTAGCCACTTGAGAAATATCCGGTTCATCTTCTGCGTACAAAATACTATTCAAACTGGCGGCCATAATTTATTCTCGCTTCACATTAATACGTCCATTACTAACAAATATTAGTAATAGTTATTCCCTATCATTTTTAGATCGATAACCATTAAATCGACGCTTGCATTAAAAACTAGAGCCACAACATCACATTTTTGGGTATATCCCACTAAAATCTAGCAACGCCTCACATATTTCCATAAAAACTAATGCACATCTCGTTCCAATTTATCTTGCAAGGCCGCCAATGCCCGCTGCGTCTCACGTAGTTCGTTGAGCAATTCCTTCTTTGAAAGGGGTTGTTCCACCTCCTTCAAACGTTCAATCTTCGCTTCATCAAGGTTATTCAATACTACAGCAATGAACAGATTAATAATGACAAAGGTACCTAACACCACAAAACTGACAAAATATATCCAAGCATAGGGCGATAATTCCATCGCGGTATACATGACATCGGTCCAATCTTCTAGTGTGACAATGCGAAACAACGTTAACATCGCCAGCCCCAGGTTATCCCAATGCTGAGGATCATGAACATGAAATAAATGATAACCCGCCACCGCATAGATATAAAAAATCACCGACATTAACAGCATGATATTGCCCATGCTGGGAATACTTCGTATCAAGGTCGTCACAATCAACCGAAGCTCTGGAATCATTGAAATCAAACGCAAGACCCGTAATAAACGCGCCAAGCGTGCCAACATGGCCAAATCACCGCTGGCAGGGATTAACGATAACACCACAATAGTAAAATCAAATACATTCCAGCCATCACCAAAGTATTTGCGCCATTGAGGCGCAACGGCGGTAATTTTCATGGCCGCTTCCAAAACAAAAATAGATACAATCAAATAATTTAAAAACGAAAAAACTTCTCCATAATCCCGAGCCAATGACTCGGAAGTCTCTACCCCTAAGACAATACCATTAAAGATGATAAGCCCGATAATAAACCCCTCAAACCAACGATGCTTAATAACTCGCTGACAAGTTTCTCTTATATTCATATTTGTTTTTTCTAATTTGCAACCCACATAAGATCACCCACATCACACAGCCTTCATAAAAGACCGTGTGATATACTTTTACCCCACCCACACCCGAGCATTGCGAAACATCTGCATCCATGGACCCTCTTCTCCCCAGTCATCGGGATGCCATGAATATTGCACCGTGCGGAACACTCTTTCCGGATGTGGCATCATAATAGTAAACCGACCATCAACGCTGGTAAACCCGGTCATCCCCGCCACCGATCCATTGGGGTTGGCAGGATAGTTTTCTGTCGCCTGCCCCGGGTTATCAATATAACGCAAGCAAACCAAGTCCTGCTCGGCCAGTAACTGACTAAAATCCTCACCAGGAAATGTCACACGCCCTTCCCCATGAGCCACCACAATCGGTATTTTTGAGCCCGCCATTCCATTCAAAAACAAAGAAGGTGACGGCAACACTTCCACCAATGAAAAACGTGCTTCAAATTGTTCTGAAGTGTTTTTTACAAATCGTGGCCAATGCGGTGTGCCCGGTATTAAGTCAGACAATTGTGATAACATTTGACAGCCATTACACACCCCTAAAGCAAAACTGTCTTGACGCTGAAAAAAAGTGGCGAATTCATCACGTAGTTGTGCGCTTAATAAAATACTCTTAGCCCACCCTTGGCCCGCGCCTAAAACATCACCATAGGAAAAACCACCACAGGCCACCAACCCTTGAAACGACTGCAATGACAGTTGGCCTGTTTGCAAATCACTCATATGGACATCAACACAAGCAAATCCAGCACGTTCAAATGCCGCTGCCATTTCTAATTGGCCATTGACACCCTGCTCCCTTAATATGGCAAGCTTAGGTCGTACTCCAGTCGCCAGATAAGGGGCTGCAATATTATTTTCAATATCAAATGAGAGTGTAATCTGCATCCCGGGGTCTTGCTCATCCAACAAACTATCGAACTCTTGCTGCGCACAATCAGGATTATCTCTTAACGCTTGCATGTGATAGCTGGTTAAAGACCAAGCCTTTTGAAATACCCGGCGAGTATCGGCGAGTACTTCTTTGCGCTGAAAATAAAATCGAATCTGATCGTGATTATTCATCTCGCCAATGACAAAGCTATGCTTGTCTAATCCCGCGATTCGCAAGCGCTCCATCACATCATCGGTGTCACAATGCAATACTTGGATGGCGGCACCAAGCTCTTCGTTAAACAATATTGCTAAAGGAACGTCACCCAAACCATCCAGGTGAATATCAACACCCACATGGCCAGCAAATGCCATTTCACAAATCGTGGTAAACAAACCACCATCGGAACGATCATGATAAGCCAATAACAATCGTTCTTCATTCAAGCTTTGAATGACCTGAAAAAAAGCTTTAAAGGCAGTCACATCATCCAGGTCCGGTGGGTAATGACCAATTTGTTGATAAACCTGAGCCAGCGCCGAAGCGCCTAAACGGTTTTTGCCTTTACCTAAATCAATAAAGATAATATCCGTATCACCCCGGTCCGTGCGAAGTAACGGTGTCAAGGTATGGCGCACATCCACCACCGGGGCAAACGCAGAACAAATCATTGACAAGGGTGCAGTCACCGATTTTTGTTCATCACCGTCTTGCCAAACCGTATGCATGGACATGGAATCCTTGCCCACCGGAATGGTAATACCCAACTTGGGACATAACTCCATGCCCACCGCCTTAACCGCCTCAAAAAGACCGACATCTTCCCCTGGGTAACCTGCAGAAACCATCCAATTCGCGGATAAAACGATGTCTTTCAACTGACGAATGGGCGCCGCCACAATGTTTGTTAATGCTTCACCTATCGCCATACGCGTTGACGCAGCATAACGTAATAGCGCAATGGGAGCACGTTCACCAATGGCCATCGCCTCACCGGTATAACCCACATAAGAACTCGATGTCACACCCACATCGGCAACCGGAATTTGCCAAGGACCGACCATCTGATCGCGTGTCACCATGCCACCCACACTGCGATCGCCAATGGTGATTAAAAACCGCTTATCAGCGACGACGGGCAATTGCAGAACACGTAATGCCGCCTCTTTCACATCCATCTCGTCGAGCTTCAATGAATGCTTCATGACCGAGCGCTGATGCACATCTCTTAGCATTTTAGGTGTTTTACCTAATAACACATCCATGGGCATGTCAATCGGCACATTATTTAATTGGGCATCTCCCACATAAAGGTGCGGTTCTTGAACCGCTTCCCCAATCACCGCATAAGGACAGCGTTCCCTTTCACATATTTCATCAAATTCAGCCAATCGCGAGTTATGCACAGCCAACACATAACGCTCCTGAGCCTCATTACACCAAATTTCCAAGGGGGACATACCAAGATCATCGCTGGGAATCGCACGTAACTCAAAACGGGCGCCACGCTCACTATCATCCACTAATTCAGGCATGGCATTAGACAAACCACCCGCTCCCACATCATGGATACTAATAATGGGATTATCAACCCCTTGCTGCCAACAACGATCGATCACTTCCTGGCAACGCCGTTGAATTTCAGGATTACCCCGTTGCACAGAAGCAAAATCAAGCTGCTCATCGCTAGTCCCGCTAGCCACCGATGACGCCGCACCACCCCCTAACCCAATAAGCATGCCGGGACCACCCAAAACAATCAGCTGGGCATTGGCAGGAATATCACCTTTCTTGACCTGTGCTTCACGAATATTGCCCAAGCCACCTGCCAACATAATGGGTTTATGATAACCGCGTACTTGCTTGCCTTGAGGGCCGTCGATCCATTGCTCATAACTACGAAAATACCCACAAATATTAGGTCGACCAAATTCATTGTTAAACGATGCCGCACCTATCGGACCTTCCAGCATAATATCAAGCGCTGACACAATGCGATCCGGCTTACCATAAGGTAATTCCCAAGCTTGGGGATAATTAGGAATATTTAAATTGGATACCGAAAAACCACTCAAACCGGCCTTGGGTTTTGCCCCGCGTCCCACCGCCCCTTCATCACGAATTTCCCCGCCAGCACCGGTAGCGGCACCCGCAAAAGGTGAAATGGCTGTGGGGTGGTTATGCGTTTCCACTTTCATTAAAATATGAACGGGTTCGTGTTGGTACTGGTATTGTTTGGTCTCCGGGTGCGGATAGAACAAGCGATCCCCTAGCCCAACCATCACTGCCGCATTGTCTTTGTAAGCTGACAGAATATGCTCAGAGTTCTGCTCGTAAGTATTTTTTATCATGTCAAACAATGAGCGGGTTTGCGGTTTACCATTCACCACCCAATCCGCCCGAAAAATTTTGTGGCGACAGTGCTCAGAATTAGCCTGAGCAAACATCATTAACTCCACATCGGTGGGATTACGGCGCAAAGCCACAAAATTATCAAAAAGATAATCGATTTCATCGTCAGCCAATGCCAATCCCAAGGCTTTGTTGGCACGCTCCAGAGCTGCCCGACCAGCGCGCAAAACGTCAATGGAAGTCAATTCTTTTGCATGCGTTTGCGCAAAAAGTGCGTCAACTTCTTCTTCACTTGTCAGTACCGTTTGGGTCATTCGATCGTGCATAACTCGAGCGATACAAGCATTCAGATTATCGGTTAATTTCATATCACTTTGAAAAGTGACGTGGTATAAAATACCTCGCTCGATCCGTTTGACCTGGTTTAAACCACAATGATGGGCGATGTCGGTCGCTTTTGTTGACCAGGGAGAAATCGTACCAAATCGCGGAACAACCAAAATCACCGATTCCGATTCGGGCTGATCAATAATTTCCCCATCTAGCAGCTGCTCAAGCACAGATTTCGCTGCATCGCTTAATGTTTGTTCTATGTCGACATAATACCGAGTTACTGCGCTTATCGCTGTCACTTCAGGCGCTTGCTGTTGCAAGACGGACAACAATCGTTGTTTTCGAAAATCGGATAATGCGAGTGTACCTGACAAAATCAGCATAATGATCCCAATACACGGTTGAAAAGGACGTTATGATACTTGATTGCCAAATTTTTCTCATCCATGGTTTTGGTCACACGAGCAGATCTCTCACCGAAAAGTTTTCTGGCAAGATTAAAATTTGGCAACTTATTGGGCGATAACGCACATCCCCTAATAACCATTCAACCAAAAATGTTTTGAAAACAATGCAGACTCGCTCACAAATAGCGGGCTAACGATCAATTAGCAATCACTTTAAAGAAAAAGTAATGCACTGACAGATAATTTTGTTTTTCAATGAAATCACAAGTCGCGACATTGTATAGAGATGGAAAAAATCACGAGATCCATCTACAATGAAATTGTGTATTGATGACATTAAAAACAATAATAAATATAAAGGAATAGAACGAGTTATTCACTACACGATCACTCGGATTGCCCGCAGTATGCATTTACCATCATTTTCAAGCCGACTAGCAATTAAGCTTTTGTCTCGCCTAGGATGGTGAATTGCATCAAAGCAAGGGCAACCGAACAAAATAATAACAATAAAATAATAACTACTTAACTATAACTTGTGGGAAAACAACGATGAAACAGAAACTCTTGTATTACACACGGGTCAGTGTGTTATGTCTCCTATCGACTGGTACTTTTGCTGACGCGAGTGTTCCGCGATATTTAGCCGAACTTGAAGGTGCCCAAGAAGTAACTACCATTGAAATCCCAGGGGCAAGCGCTCCCCTCAATAATGGACCGGTTGCCAGCGGCGGTTATGGTGTCGCTGAGTTAGCCATTTCCTTGGATCGCTCTAGCCTAGAATATTCCGTCGAGATTATCAATCTAGGGACCGAGGTACAAAAAGTCCATGTGCATCTAGGACCGCGTGGTGCCAATGGACCGATGTTATTTTCGATCTTCAACATTGCTGATGGCGGTGCATTTGGACTCAGCCAAGCAGGATTTCTTACCATTGAGGATTTACAAGCTAATCCTGACCTGGGTATCAACACCATGGAAGACGTATTCACCAACCTAAAGAGAAACAACCTGTACTTCAACATTCACACCCTCGCAATCCCCTCAGGTGAATTGCGCGGACAAGTTGGAGAAACCGGACAAACTGGACAAGTTGGAGCGCTGCAATCGATTAGGACGCTTGAATCTAACGATTCTGATGATTCTGATTAAACCGCTCAAGCTAATCGCTTTTTAGATAATGAAATACACTTCATTATCTAAAAAGCAACATTGTCATTTATCCGGGAGAGACGGTTATGAAAACAATGAAACTGATTGTATTAACGCTGCTCATTCAAATAACAGCGTGTTCTGAACAACTATCATCCACATCATCAACTGACAACACTCAACCTATTCGTGCTGGAGCAACGATACAATTTGCACAACAAACCATAAGGGCTGACACCCCGCTATCTGCCAAGCTATCTGCGGCAAGCACCACCAGTACCATCACCATTGATGGTGTTGAAATTCCAATTAATAATGGCCCCATTGCCACGGCGGCCTATGGCACACTTAATTTAACACCATCCATTGATGGCACAATCATCAGCTATGTTGCCGACATCTCAGGTATTGGTAGTAACATTGAAAAAGTACATGTTCACTTAGGCCACCCAACAGGACAAGGCCCGCTACTTTTTTCACTCCACAATACCGCCAACGATGGCCCATTTAGTAATCCCAAGCAAGGCACACTCACGCTGGCTGACCTTAATCTGGACCCAATTGCACGGACAGTCGAAGACCTCGGTATTAATGATGTCGCCACCGTTATTGATAACCTGCAACGTGGCAATACCTATGTCAATGTTCACACCACTGCATTTCCCAGCGGTGAATTACGTGGACAGGTGGTTATCGCCAACAATCCCTAAACGGATTGGCAATGGGCTACCAGGTGATAACGTCCCTATTTAGCGAGTAGCCTGGATGAAATGTAATGGAATCCAGGGGATAGGGCTTTGTTCCCGGATTACGCTACGCTGCATCCAGGCGACAAGATACCAGCCTGTCATTAATAAAAGGCCGAATTTGGAGGAGAATGAATAAAACATAAAAACAACCAACAAAACTATTCTTTACTTATTACAATCCGAGGTTTGATTTTTTTTAACGGCGCTACCATCATTGAACTTGCCCACCAGGCAATGCTAGCACCAATAATAAAGCTCACTAATATAAACATGAGAATTGCTGTCATAGATGACATGCAGAATTTTCCTTTGCGTTAGAAGTTACACATTATAGAACTATCGTCTCAATCTTATAATCTCTTTATTTATTGCAACGATGCACTCGCTAATTTTTGAAATAAATTTAAAAACAAACCTTCACGCCTCAGACCATCTGGTACCCAGCCGAACCCATTTAACCCCAAGCCAACTGACACTCTTCAAGCAAAGCCCCTACTAAAGCTATTAATACAATTGTCGATACCTTTTCAGGGACTCGAATGCTCAATATGAAAGACGATGCCTAACAAATGACAAGTCAGTCCAAGCAAGCAAGGCCGCAGCCGACATTGAAAATAAATCCATGGATTGCACCTGTATTAAACACGACCTATCGCCAGGAACCCATTTGATGTTTTATGTTTTTAACCCAAGCAAGCTGATTTTTGCTATTCATACATGGGTATTTGGTTGTTTAATACTTGCCAGCACGATTCTGCCATTCGCCGCAGGCCACGCGGAAGATACCCTATTATTGGGCATGCTCCCCCGGCACAACCCTATCGAAACAACTCGCATGTATCTACCCCTGGCAAAATATCTGAGCAAACATTTGGGACGTAAAGTGCAATTGGTCACCCCTAAAAACTTTCCAACATTTTGGCGAAATGTAACCAACAAGCAGTTTGATATTGTCAATTTCAATCAATTTCATTATGTCAAATCCCATAAAGAAATCGGTTATGACGTTTTTGGAGTCATTGAAGAATTTGGCGAATCCACCATTACCGGCTCGATTATCGTCCGCAAAGATTCCGGTATCAATACGGTACAAGATTTAAAAGGCAAACATATTATTTTTGGCGGCGGCAAAAAAGCCATGCAAAGCTACATTTATGCAACTTACCTATTAATGGAGCAGGGTTTAAACCCTGGCGATTATACCCACAGCATTGCCCGCACGCCACCCAACGCCATTTTTGCCACCTATTTTAAACAAGCTTCAGCAGGTGGTATTGGTGACAAAGTTCTGAGCTTGCCAGCCGTCACACAAAAAATAGATACCACACAAATACGCTTTCTTGTCAAAGGAAATCAGTACCCACATCTACCATGGGCTTTTAACAATCGCTTACCTCAATCCCTCCAACAACAAATTGCTGAATTAATGTTTAATCTAAAAAACACAACAGAGGGAAAAAAAATACTCGCCAAGGCAAATTTAACCGGCTTTGTTAAAGCGACAGATCAAGACTTTGACATGCATCGAGCCATCATTTATAAAGTGCGAGGGGAGCAATATTAAGGAATGGGCACGCAATAACTTCTCTGTTTCGCATCTCATCTTCAGCCCGTCTTCGCCTAAAGCACCTACTTTTGGTGCCCGTTCTTCAATCACAAAAACTCGAAATAGAACAACTATTCCTGCATTTCTGCTCAATCAGAACGAACAAATACAGACCAAATCTGAGCGCCAAACAGGGAAGTTATCACGTGCCCATTCCTAAGGGATTAATCGATGTCCACACCCAAGCGATGGGCCACCTCTTCGTAAGCTTCAATAACCCCTCCCAGCCCCTGCCGAAAACGATCTTTATCCATTTTTTTACGCGTTTGCACATCCCACAGACGACAACCATCCGGCGTAAACTCATCGCCCAATAGCAACTCACCGTGATAGCGGCCAAATTCTAATTTAGAATCCACCAATAATAAATCAATATCGAGAAATAGTTTTTGCAAAATGTCATTGACTTTAAAGGTCATGTCTTTCATTTTATCAATCTCATCTTGCGTTGCCCAACCAAACGAAAGAATGTGATACTCATTGATCATGGGGTCATGCAATGCATCATTCTTTAAAAAAAACTCAAAAGTTGGCGGCACCAGCTCGATACCTTCTTGCACACCGAGTCGACGACAAAGACTACCGGCAGCGATATTTCTTACGACACACTCAACAGGTATCATCTCCAGCTTTTTAACCAATGACGTCTGGTCACTTAAACATTGCTCAAAATGAGTTTTCACCCCATGATGTTCTAAGTGTTGCATGATAAAGCCATTAAACTTGTTGTTGACTTTACCCTTGCGATCCAACTGCTCAAGCTTTTCCCCATCAAACGCTGAGGTATCATTACGATAGACCAAAATAAGCTTATCAGCATCATCTGTTAGATAGACTGACTTGGCTTTTCCTGAATATAATTGCTGCTTTTTTTCCATATTAAAATACACATCTCAAAGAGACTTTAATTCGATGGAGTCAGCCGACCCCATCGATATGATCAATCACAAATTTTCATGCAGTTGTTTTACTAAATCCTTCGCTTCACTAGAATCATCCACCACACCATCAGCATGCACCACCTCGGCCTTAACCTGGCCCGCTAATCGAACCATACGAATAGATAGCTCCGCTTTCTTGCCATCGGTAAAGTTAATACCTTGCGATGCCGTATTATCCAGCGCATCACGACGAACACGAATCAAACCTGACAGTTGATCCTTAGAAATAATGGTGTTACCTACCCGGTCAATCGCCCGCAAAATCAGTTGCCAACTTCGCACATAGGACTCATCCAATAGAATATACGGTATCCCCTTATCCTCGCGTAATACTGCCCGCACTTTTTGTTGTTTCGCTTGTTCTAGCAGTGCTTTGACGCGCTCGGGCTCCAAAGCTAAAAATTCCAAAATACGTCCTAGCAGCTCAATTTCCAGTTCAGCATCATTCGGTCTGGTATCCCATGCTGGGGTAAATTGTCCATCGAAAAGCACTTGTTGCACACCACGATGCGCCACATGCAATTCAATCATGCCATCCTCAGCCCCAGGCTCAATACGAATCCGAAATTTATCACGGGCAAACTTACCATACTGCGTATCATAATGATCAACCCAGGCTGTTTCCATGATACCTAGACTTTCATCTTGCCAAGCAAGCTCAATGTTGTGTTTAACAAAGAAGTCACGCATTTGTTCCCAAAAATAATGCGTCGGCATCTTCATCACTAACCAGCGAAATTGGCCATCCCGCTTCATCATCACCGAACTGCCGTTCGATAATACCGGTTTATTGGCCACAGATACTGCGATTTTAGGAATTTCAAATGCGTCTTCTTCCGTCGCATTAACCAAATTCGGCGGCACCTCCAACGGCGGAAATGACTGACTATGTTTATAGAAACCGGTATCTTGCGAAGCGCACCCGTAAAACATCAAAACTATCAAAAGAAGGAATAATAACTTGTGCATCACCGCACCACGCATCCATCTCGATTTATAACGCATCGGCTTGTCTCATCGCATCCCGCACAGATTCTTGATACCCCTCAGAAAGTACCGTTAATGGCAGGCGAATCCCTGGCCCAATCAGCCCCATCTCTTGCAACGCCCATTTAACGGGTATAGGATTTGCCTCACAAAATAACTGTTCATGCAAAGCTGTTAATTTTTCATTTAACACCCGCGCTTTGGTGAACATTCCCTGCAATGCTAAAGAAGATATTTCGTGCATCAGCCTTGGGGCAACATTGGCCGTGACAGAAATCACGCCCTTACCACCGGCCTCCATTACAGCTAATGCAAGCGCATCGTCACCACTGTAAAGATCAATTCGGTCACCGCAGCAGTCAATAATTTGCTTGACACGATCAACACTGCCTGAAGCTTCTTTAATCGCTACAATATTCGCCACATGGGATAATTGCTCTACCGTCTCGGGCAACATGTCACAAGCCACACGCCCAGGCACGTTATACAAAATTTGCGGAATCGCCACCGCTTCAGCAATCTTCTTGTGATGGGCAATTAAACCATGTTGCGTTGGTTTGTTGTAATAGGGGGTCACTAGCAAACAGGCATCGGCCCCAGCTTCCATTGCACACCGAGTTAGCGTAATCGCCTCCATGGTGGAATTAGACCCTGTGCCAGCAATGACGGGCACCCGACCATTCACTTTTTCAGCAACAAAACGAACCACTTGACAGTGTTCTTTTTCCGATAGCGTAGCGGACTCTCCCGTCGTACCAACGGTAACAATGGCATCCGTCCCAGCCTGCATATGGAAATCGATGAGCTGTTCCATCGACGCATAATCGAGCGCCCCATCTTCGTGCATAGGGGTAACCAAAGCTACCATACTGCCATGAAACATGGATATACTCCCAATGATCTCTATGAATAAACTGCGAATGTTACTGAGCCACAGCACGCAAGGCAAGTAAAGTCATCGCCCTTGCCTGGCTCAATAACATATATGGGATATTTATTGTGCGGATACACGGTGGGTCCGGTATTAGGCAAGCCATTATTTAATATCGCTTATCCCTTGATACCACGCTGATTTTTCTCCAGCATGCTCGCCCCTACGTTCAAATACTCACCCGCCCAATGCTGGGTTGATCACTCAATTCATAAATAGTTTCAACACATTGTACTTTACTTAGGCGTGGCTGATCGCACAAATTTAGCCTAACTTTAATGATAGAGATCTATAAAAGATCAGGAAACCACACTCTCTGGTGCAGAATACCTGTTTTAAGTATAATTTGATGATATACAAGGCAAAAGAATATTTACCAGCCAATTCGCTGTAAACAGGAGAATAACTGATGAGCGAAAACATTAAAGTGAATAAAAAAGTGCCTAATTTTTCGCTACCTGCCACCGGTGAAAAAACCATGAGTCTTAGCGACTTCAAGGGCAAACAATTGGTCCTTTATTTCTATCCCAAAGACAACACACCAGGCTGTACCAAAGAGGGACAAGCCTTCCGAGACCACATCCACAAATTTCGCCGCGCCAATACTGTTATCCTCGGAGTATCACGTGACAGCCTCAAATCCCACGAAAACTTTAAAGCAAAACATGAATTTCCTTTTGACTTGCTGGCCGACTCCGAGGAGGTGTTATGCCAATTATTTGACGTCATCAAGGAAAAAAACATGTATGGCAAAAAACTCATGGGCATAGAAAGAAGTACTTTTCTCATTGATGAAAAAAACATCTTGCGGCGTGAATGGCGCAAAGTCAAAGTTGATGGACATGTCGAAGAAGTCTTAGAGGCCGCAAAATCACTGGACTAATTCATCGGCTAGCCACTACCCACCCATTTTAACTAAGAACATAAAACACTTATGAATCAAAACAACAAAACAGCGACCACACCACGTATCCTTGTCTTGGATACCAACGTGCTCATGCACGACCCGGCTTGCATTTTTCGCTTTCAAGAACACGATATATTCCTGCCCATGGTGGTCTTAGAAGAACTTGATAACAATAAACGCGGCCATTCAGAAGTCGCTCGCAATGCGCGCCAGACCAGTCGGTTTTTAGAGGAGATCATTAGCGGCGCAACCAAAACCGAAATCGAAAAAGGATTGCCTTTACCCAACCCCATCAACGCCGAATCTGTCAGCGGTCGATTATTATTACAAACGCGGGAATTTTACTACAAGTTACCCAAAGATATTCCAGGCAGCACGCCTGATAACACCATCTTAGGCACCACCATTGCGCTGCAAGATTTTCACGCAGACCGACAAATCACGCTGATCACCAAGGACATTAATCTTCGAATTAAAGCCGCCACGTTGGGTATACGCGCCGAAGATTATTATACTGACCAAGTCATCGATGATGTTAATTTGCTATATAGCGGCACATATGAGCTGCCCAAAGATTTTTGGGAAAAACATGCGAATGACATTAAATCCTGGAAAAAAGACAAATATGTGTTTTACCAAGTAAGCGGTCCGGAACAAGCACACTGGTATCCCTGCCAATACATTTATAGCGAAACGGATAAATTTGAAGCGATCGTACGGAAACACCAACACCAAACAGCGGAAATGCAAGTTATCCTGGATTACCGTGCGGCACGACATGAGGTATGGGGAATTAATGCTCGCAACCGCGAACAAAATTTCGCACTCAATGTGTTGATGGACCCAGATATCGACTTTGTCACCTTAGTGGGCATGGCAGGCACCGGAAAAACACTATTAACTTTAGCCGCCGGTCTCACCCAAACACTGGATACTAAAATATATCAAGAAATCATTATGACCCGTGTCACAGTGCCTGTGGGAGAAGACATCGGCCATTTGCCAGGCACCGAAGAAGAAAAAATGACACCCTGGATGGGCGCTCTCATGGATAACCTTGAAGTGTTAACCAATCCGGAAGGAGGCGGCGGTGAATGGGAACGAGCAGCCACCAACGATTTATTGCAAAAACGCATTAAAATCCGCTCATTAAATTTCATGCGTGGCCGCACCTTTTTGAAAAAGTACCTGATCATTGATGAAGCACAAAATTTAACACCCAAACAAATGAAAACCCTGATTACCCGCGCCGGGCCTGGCACTAAAGTCGTTTGTTTAGGCAATGTGGCACAAATTGACACGCCTTATCTCACAGAAACAACTTCAGGACTCACTTATGTGGTGGATCGTTTTAAAAATTGGGATCATAGCGCACATATCACGCTACAAAGAGGCGAACGCTCTCGATTAGCTGACTACGCATCAGAAGTCTTATGAATTGAAAGGCCGTTTATTACACAGCGTATTTTAGACTGGAGGGGTGCTACATCACCCCTTAATGGTAGAAAATTGCGGCCAAGCGTTTAATACCGCCTTGACCAAGGTCGCCAATGGGATCGCAAAAAAGACCCCCCATACACCCCACAAACCACCAAACAATACAATCGATACAATAATAGCAACAGGATGCAAATTCACCGCTTCGGAAAACAACAACGGGACCAGGACATTGCCGTCAAGCGCTTGAATGATACCGTACGCCAACATTAAATAGGCAAATTCTGAACTCCACCCCCATTGAAAAAAAGCGATCAATGCTACCGGAATGGTGACGATGGTAGCCCCCACGAAAGGCACCAAAACCGACAACCCCACCAGTAAAGCTAATAACACAGCATAATTTAATCCCATCCAGGCAAACGCAACAAATGACGCCGCCCCAACTATCAATATTTCAACAATTTTACCGCGCACATAATTACCAATTTGCTGGTCCATCTCATGCCACACTTGTTTTGCCAAATCACGCTCTTTAGGCAAATAATGTGTCATCCACTCGATAATCGCTTGTTTATCTTTCAAAAAGAAAAACACCAGAATGATGATGAGTATCAAATAAACTAACCAGGTAATCACGCCACGCAATGAGGATAACGAAAAAGACAATGCCATTTGTCCCATAGCGCCCGCTTCCGAACTAAAAGAACGCATGATTTCTTTTATGTATCCTTCAGAAATAAAGTGCGGATAATGACCAGGCAACTGCAATAAAAGCTCTTGGAGTCGAGATATCATTCTTGGCATTTCTTTAAGAAACTGGGTCAATTGCTCAGAGATCAGTGGCACCAGCCCCACCACGCTAGTCACTAACAATGTCATAAATACGGTGAACACGATAAACACAGCAGCCAAGCGGGGAACACCATACTTTTCCAGCTTAAGTACCAGCGCCTCAAGCAAATAGGCAATCACAATACTCGCTAGCAGCGGTATTAAAATATCACCTAAAAAAATAATAATGGTAAACCCGCTAATCAACAAAATCGCCAACATCACGACTTGAGGACTAGAAAAATGTCTTCGATACCAGCCCGTTAAAACATCAATCATACGGTCTTTTCTTTGCTATTGAACATCGATTGATAATGGTCTTCAAAGAGTTGTTCACACGATTTAATCACATCGGCTTTGTCTCGCCCTTGCATGACATGCTGTGATACCAGCTCGGAGGCTTCATTGAGCATTTTTGTCTTATCTAGCATATAATACATTGCCGATAAACGCTTTAATGCGGCAATGACCGATTCTTCATCAATGGGTGGAATTATTTTAGGTTTAGCTATTTCTTCAACGTGGCTTGTTTTATTCGCATGAAGAAACTCGGCAAACGCCATAAGCGTCTTTTGATCTTGTTCGTTTAGCGCGCTAAAAAGCTTGGTTATTTTTTTTGTTAATGCGCTCATTCAGGCTCAACATTCAAACGAATCACCGGAGGTTTACGCCGCTCTTTCATTAAGTCCAATGTCGACACCAGAGCAATCGTAATTTGATCCGTATTTTTTTGCGTGGCAGCCCACTCATTGCGCGCTTCGCTAAGCAGCTCGCTAATATTGTCTGGGACCACACGCCCTGCCTCCATAATCATATCTTCTAGCATACCCGGTTTCAATTCTGGCCGGAATAACATGCCATAAGCCAAGTGATGCGCTCTTATAGCAAGCCATTGCCCCTCATCATCCACCACAATGGGGGCTAATTCATCGGGCAATTCGGTTTTACCTCGGTGAAGTACCATCACTCGCTTACCATCCACCGCTTTCGCTAACGCATCTTCTTTCCCTAGCTCAGTGACATGAGCCGTCGTCCAATAGGCCTTGTGCAATTCTTTCTCTTGACTGCGCGCCCCAGCATATTCTGCAACCAATTGCCCCCCTAACCCGATGCCAATGACTGGACGTTTTGCATTAAGAAAATTCGCAATCAATGCTTTTTCCGAAGCGAACCGTTGTGCCTGTTCATGATTACCTTCTACTGGCCAATCCCCACCCAGCACAAACAACGCATCAAATGGCAACGGACTCGCTGGCAACGCTTGGTCAACAAAAGGTCTAAAATAACTAAACCCAATATCTCGTACTTCCAATTGATGCTCAATCAACCCTAAAAACTCACTGTAATTGTGTTGTATAACAGCGAAATTTTTCATATTAGCACCTATCGTTACTCATGAGCCTACCAGACACAACATTCACTAATGCGACTAAATATGATATTAGTATCAATACGCATAACAAAACGCTGTATAAAACCTAAACTGGTAGAGTACATTAAATGAAACTCTTGGAGAAGAGAAGAAAAAAATAAGAATTTGTGCTATGTCTTACAAAAACAAACGACTGCAACACAACAATCAGATGATAGTGAGAAATTAAACGACGTCAGTTAGCCAAACAAAGCCTCACGAAAACCCATTGAACTGCGCTCAAATGCCTGTTACTTGTTATCCGACAGCTCTGTTAACATTCCGCAATAGCAATATTCAACCTACACTTCGAACTCGGGCATATGGTGAAATGAAAGTTACGATAGCTCAATATCTCGATGTCGCTCACAGTATTGGCGAGCAAACTCTAATAGCTCATCCATAGCACGCTGACGAAATTTTTGCTTTTGATGCACAAAAGAAAAAGGTCGCTCCAAAGGAGGATCTAAAGTAATCGCAACCAAGGTGCCTAACTTTAACTCTTTTGCTAATGTGGCTTTTGATAAAATAGTCACGCCAATATTCGCTTCGACAGCTCCTTTTATAGCCTCTGGACTGCCCAGCTCCATGATTATATCCAATTGATTCGGATTAATACCAATCTCAACCAGATAGTCAACAATGACTTCTCGTGTGCCAGAGCCTTCTTCCCGACAAATATACGGGAACTCCAATAAACGAGCCGGATGCAGGCATTCTTCACCAGCAAGCGGATGACCAGGGGGCACGATCGCCACTAATTGGTCTTTACGGCACAGCTCCACCGCCAAGTTCTTATTTGCTACCGGCGCTTCCACCACACCCAAATCAATGACATTGTTTTCAACCATCGAAACAATGCCCTCCGTGTTGGAGACTTTGAGCCTGACATTGACGTCAGGATATTGCTTTTTAAAATCGCCTAACAGTGATGGCAACATATACTCGGCAATGGTGGTACTCGCACCGATGATCAAAACACCGCTGACTTCCCCGGTTAACTCCCGAACGGCGTTTTCCATTTCTGCATAAAGCTCGAAAATTCGACCGCCATATTCATGCACACACTTGCCAGCTTCCGTCAAACTGATACGATTGTGCGTCCGATCAAACAAACGAGTATTAAAATACTCTTCAAGCTGCCGAACCTGAAATGTCACCGCTGGTTGTGTCATATGAAGGGACTCAGCTGCTTTAGTAAAACTGAGTAACTTGGCTACGGAGTGGAATACTTGCAACCTACGATCCGCCATACACGAAGTCCATCCTATAAGTCAAATTATAACTGGATAATATCAGCTAATTAATCTTTTTCAAGCAAAAGTCATAAATTAATCATTTTTTTAACAGGTAATAAATACGATGAGCAAAACTTGGCAAAATATTAACCTTGAAGCCGATGGACTGCAAAGCGCTAACCTGCAATTTATTAAACGCAAAAAAAAACCACTCACCGCTTATGTTTTATGGTTACTGTTTCCGTTAGGGTTGCATCGATTCTATCTTAAATCGGTGGCAAGCGGGCTACTCTATTGGCTATTAACAAGCCTCGCCCTATACCTCAGCATAACCACCAGCGTACCCAACGTGGTGTTTTTTCTACCCGTACTCGCCTGGGCAATTTATGACTTATACTGGATACGGGAACGCACCATCGAGCTAAACAAAGCATTACGCATGCAGATCTTTTTAGGACAAAACAATAGTCAAACGCTTGAACAAAACAAACCAACGATAAATTCTCAAACACTGATCCATGAATACACTCAAATAAAAAATGCCGAGGCACAAAACCTACAAACCCCCAGAACCTTGACCAATCACTCGACGGAAAAAAAACGAATACCGTCCATCGCAGAGCAAGAACGGATGCTGCAAGCGATCAGAAAAAAAACTAAGCCTCCTCAATAAATTCTACCAAATAGGCCAACGATGATCAGCTGCCTTGAAAACGCGCAACCAATTGCTGCAACTCACCCGTTAGACGCGTTATTTCTCCACTATCTGAAGCCGTACTTTCTGCCGTGTTCGCCGTATTATTAGCAACTTGACTGATATTGTTTACATTACGATTAATTTCTTCAGCCACAGATTTTTGTTCACGTGACGCACTGGCAATTTGGGTATTCATCTCAGTGATGGTACCAACTGATCGAGTAATCGTTCCCAGCGCATCAGCCACATTACCGACATGACTCACACTTGATGTTGCCTGGCTGCGTGCCGTTTCCATGACTTTCACTGCATTATTGGTGCCCGACTGTAAACGTTCAATCATTTCCTGAATTTCTTGGGTGGACTGATGAGTGCGGCTAGCTAATGTACGAACCTCATCCGCAACCACAGCAAAACCTCGTCCTTGTTCGCCCGCTCGGGCGGCTTCAATCGCTGCATTTAGCGCCAGCAAATTGGTTTGTTCAGCAATACCACGTATGACGTCCAACACCGCACCAATGTCATCACTTTCCGAAGCCAGTTTCTCAATCACCTTGGCTGCCGTTTCAACCTCAGAAGCTAAACCATCTATAGATCGAATAGATTCTTCAACCACTTCTTTGCCTTTCTCTGAGGCTTCATCGGCCTGCCGAGCCGCATCAGCGGCTTCACCCGCATGGCGCGCCACTTCCTGTACAGTCGCCGCCATTTCATTCATTGCCGTCGCCACTTGATCCGTCTCAGTCTGTTGCTGGCGTACTCCTTCACTGGTCTGCATGGAAACAATCGACATGGTAGAAGCCGCTGAAGCTAATTGACTGGTAGTATCTGAAATACCATCAAGAATATTTGATACATTCCGCGTCATATTATTGAGGCTTGTAGCAATATCACCAATCACATCATCACTTTGCAAATCACAACGCAGGTTAATATTATTATTGGCAATTTGCTGAGCAACATGTGATAGCTCGCCCAACTTATTCAACAACATAACTTTTAAAACAAGGTAGTTTACTCCCCCAATCACCGCCCCCAATACCACACAGGCGGCGCTAAACCAACCCATCATGCCTACTTTCGGTTCGATAAAAATTTGAGCTATAAAAAGAAAAGCAATACCAATAAATAAGCCACAACCAAACGAGGTTAAAAATAAATTTTTTAAAAGGCTATGTTTCACTCAAATACTCCCAATTGTCCATCACAAACCATTGACAATAACAACGGTTCATCTGAATTTTAATGTCTACTGAAATCCATAAAAGACCATATAAACGCACTCGGGCAGCCTATTACTGGCTGCTACCTATTATTCCATAATGCTGCACTGATTCTTTTTTAAAAGACAATATACTCATATACTATCCAGCCTCAGAAAAATCAGCACACAATGAAATTCGCATCGCGCTTTTAAAACACCAGGTTACCCAATGTCAGATATAGGATTAGCGACGTACTTCACAAAAATCTTTAAGCAAATTTAATCATCAATCACACTGATACTATTTGACAAAGACTGGAGAAAAGGCAAAAACTAGGCCTCTATGCCTGGTTTGGAAGGATATCTAATAAAATATATAGATCCGACATTGGGTAGATTATATTCTTTGATACATTTTAAGATAATCAGAACGGGGTATTGGCGGCACACCAACCACAGTCAACACATCTTGCAAATGAGCAAGCTGACTCATACCCAACAATGTGCTTCCCACGCCTGGCGTTGAACGGTTAAATTGAATAGCACGTTGAGCATTATTGGTCACACCGGCCAAAGCATCACCTTCCAGCACCGCTGCACCTGGCTCCGCCAAATGCCCTTTCATCAAGGTGTGACTGGCCATCACATAAACATTTAGCTGATACGCCGCCTGCAACGTGGAAGCAATATTACCTGGCCCAGTCACCTGATTAAAACGAGTGAAAGCCTCACTCATTACCAGATTAAACGGCATTTGCATTAATCGAAAATGGTGACCTTGATAATTGGTGCCCTGTACTTTTTTCGCTGCTTTTTCCGCCAGCGCAAGCAGAGACGTTAACGACTGAAACCTTGGGTCATCTGTTGCCACCCGAAATCCATCAAACGCGGAAATACCGTAATAACGCACCCAATTATGCTTGACCGCATTCTCTAAGCCAATAAATATCTCTAGTAACTTTTGATTAACAAACTCCTTACCACGTTTTTTGATATGCACTTCAGGCTGATCGATTAAAAATCCATCTAAAGTATCCACCCCTAACTGGGCTCGTGATTCATTCAGCTGATAGAGCAAATATTCAGCCGTTAATAAATGACAATTCTCATATAAATCATCATGGGTCCCCAAGCCGTCAGCAATAATTTTTTGTGCAAACCAGTCGTCAAACGACTCAGGCCTTCCATCCTGAAAACATAAAAAACCACCTTTTGATACCAAAAAAAAGTCCTGTCGTGACACCCCCTGACTCAATGCTTCATTGATACCCTGGCCAACCGCCGCTAGAGAACGTCCATATCGATAATGTGCGGCCGTATCAATGACATTGATTCCATTTTGCAGAGCACCACTGACAATGTCAGCAATCACATCATCCACTTGAGAATTTGCTTCGCCTGGAAAGGTACCCACGCCAATCGAGCTTAATTTAATTGACTCGCCGGGAAATTCACTAAAATGCCCAACGGCCGCTTTGACTTTTTTTTGATACGCCCGTGTATGCTGGGCTGTTGCATAACCACTGATCATAGAAATGAATTCCGCCGGGTTTACTGGGTTTGCTCAACGCGTGACCTCAAATACAAATAAATATGCCGAACAGTTCTAACGGCCATTTGAGCTGGCACCTTTGGCAAACTATCCAAGCAATCTGCCGCAACACAGTTATGGTAATATACCAACTCCCTGATGTTATCGCGCACCGCGTTCAATGATGGATCCCCTTTAACAAAGCGTTTAAAGGTGATCAACACATCTTCATCAGCGACAACCGGCTTACCAACACTGTGTCCATACAGCACTAAAATTTGATTCACGAGATCCATCGCATTTTGTAAAATCGTCGCCAAATCAAGTATACCGTCACGGACATTCGCCTCCAGCACTGCTACCGCTTGATCAAGCGGCTCAAATTGCATGCTGGGCCGAGGAAGATCTGTTTCATTATTTAAACTCATTTGGACACTCTCATTCACCGCGACAAAATATTAATCAATTAATTATATTATAATTTACTTATACTCAAAAAAAGACAGTACCCATACGCCATACCAATCACCCCTAACAACACATACGTAGCTGATGAGCATATCAAGAACATGAGAGCAGAATAAGAAGGAAAGGTGAAGACCGGCCAACCACTATGAATAATCAACGTATTATCTAAGCAGATACGTCAAATCTCATATAGCCGATACACACAAAATGAAGAACGAAAGATGACTTATTACACGACTTTTCTAATCACAAACCTATTAAAAAATCAAGCTGCTTAGCTATTAGCCGCCGCATCCACTGTATTCTTCTCTACCCAGCGATCACCCATTTCGGTAACTTCCCTTTTCCAAAAAGGCGCACGATGCTTCAAATCGTTAATAATAAATCGACATGCATCAAATGCTGCGGAGCGATGCTCAGACCATACACCAACCAACACAATGGGCTCATCTGGCAATATATTACCCACACGATGAATCACTAACGTGTCAACCACACCCCACTGATCGAGCGCTTCTTGGCAGACCCTCTCCAAATGCCGCTCGGTCATACCGGGATAATGATCAAGAAACATACTTGAAATGCCCTCAACCCCATCACTAAAGTCTCGCATGGTACCAATGAATGTCACCGAACCGCCATGCTTGCCTGCATCAAGATGCTTACGCTGATAATCAGACATGGATTGCCACGGGTCAAAACTAGCTTCTTGAACAATGACTTTCACGGAATCAACCTCCAGTTACTGGTGGAAAAAATGCAACTTCATCGCCATCTATCAAAGCATGCTCAATGTTAGTATATTCCATATTCACTGCAATCAAGGTATTTTCTGGCAACACCTCATTCGATAATTGACCCCAAGCTTCTCTTACCGTTGCATTCTCAGACACCTGTATCTTATCTTCTGCGCGCCCCATTCGGTCACGCATACTTGCAAAATATTTGATCGTAATATTCATAAAATACCCTATGCAGAACGTTTCCAGGTACCCGACTTGCCACCAGACTTTGACAAAAGACCAATATCTTTCATCACCATACCTCGATCCACCGCTTTACACATGTCATATACTGTCAACAACGCGACCTGCACTGCTGTTAAGGCTTCCATTTCAATACCCGTTTGGCCTGCACATCTAACAGTCGCCACACAGTATACTGAGTTCGCTTCTGGTTCCGCAGTTAAATCAAGTTCAACATTGGTGATGAGTATGGGATGACACAGGGGGATTAGTTCAGAGGTTTTCTTTGCCCCCATAATACCTGCCACTCTGGCAATGCCGAGCACATCCCCCTTTTTATGAGATCCTTCCATAATCAACTTCAGGGTATTTTCATTCATGCAAATACGTCCGTCCGCCACCGCTTCCCGCTGGGTAATATCTTTCTTGCCCACATCAACCATATGCGCCTCTCCCGAAGCGTTAAAATGGGTCAGTGTGTTATCCATAAGCACAAACTCTCTGATTTCAACTTAAACTAATTTTTATGTGTAAGAAATACGCATCACAAAAACTCACGTACAACTATCCACCAATTTGCGTCATACTTACCCGGCCCTGAAACTTCACCGTTGTTTCACGCATCGCAGATTGCTTACGCGACTCAAAACCATCCTTTGCTTTTTCTTTGAAAGCTTTACGAAATAACGAAATAATATCTTCATCAGACGCATTGCTACGCAAAGGCTCTCGTAAACTGTATTCCTGATCGGAATACAAACAATTTCGAATGCCGCCATCCGCCGTTAATCGAATCCGCGAACAGTTACCACATAAACTACGAGTAAAGGCTGGAATGATCGCTATTTTTCCTGCATAACCGGGCACTTGAAAAATATGATGCTCAGTACGCGTACCAGAGGCAGGCTGAATATCAGGGTATTTTTGCTGAAGATGCTTTACCATGCTTTCAGCACTTAAAAAATATTCCCCAGTATCCCAGATTTGGTGAGCATCAAATGGCATAAACTCAATAAATCTGACCGTCACCGCTGAGTTTTTGGTTAACTCGGTGAACACATCCAATTCATCGTCGTTAAACCCTTTCATGACAACAAAGTTTATTTTTACTCGAGGAAACCCAAGATCAAGCGCAAGATCAATGCTGTCTTTCACTTTATCAAGCCCGGTACGGCGAGTTATTTTGAGGAATCGATCAGGGTCCATGGTATCAAGACTGATGTTAACACCAGTTAACCCGGCATCTCTTAAATCTTTTGCGTATTTGGGGAAGATGATACCGTTGGTTGTTAAATGGGTTGAGCGTATACCGGGCGTATTTGCCGCACCTTCCACCATTTTGACGATATCTTTACGAACAAGTGGCTCACCACCGGTAAAGCGCACTTTCTTCACGCCTATTTTAGCAAGCGCACTAATGACTCGCTGTACTTCATCACCACTTAAAATTTGCTCACCATTTTTAAAATCAACCCCTTCTTCAGGCATACAATACGTACACCTTAGGTTGCACTTTTCAGTTACGGCTATCCGCACGTAATCAAATGTTCTGCCAAATGTATCCTGTAATGGCGCATATTCAGCAATATGCGAGGTGGATAACAATGCACTTTGTCCTTCTTTTAAAGCGCTGACCGGCTTATCGTTGTCACAGACATTCTCATTTAATAGCACTTCCACACCCCCGGACTTCTATAAACTGTATTGTTCACTTAGCCAAAGACCTAGCATGACTCAACAAGGGTCTTCAAATTATTGTCAATACACCCCGCTAAGGAATAACCCACTATTTATCTAAGTTATTAGGCTACCTGAAAACACCCTTTAACACAAGACAGAACAGCTATCCCCCCCTAAAATTGATCAATGCATCCTTTCCTCTAGCACTAAAATTCGACACTTAAAAAATTTCTATTTAAGATACTAATTTAGTATAATTTTGATATTATTATGAAAGGATTAAGGTATTTTTATTCTAAGTACCCTAAATCAATATTTACTGCCTTATTCGATGAAGCAAATGTAGCGTTAGTGCTTGTCAGATCTTTTATATTCATAATTTTTATTGTATTTAAAGCACATTATCGACAAGCATTTTTATTCCCCATTCCCGTAAAGCATCACTGCCACTATAATTTATCAGTGTACGATAAAGAAAGCATTCATTAATATAATTTAACCATTCTTTTAAATTCTGATTACCTATAGCCCAAGTGAGTTCAGTTTTCGATCCCATCAGAAAAAACTTGCCTAATGTAACACAAACCAAAACACTTAGTTAAGACATAGATTACAGTTTTTGCCACAAATTTTGGCCATCCACACCTGCTTGATCATTGTTTCTTCAGTAATTTTTCTTTACTTGACAGAAACACTAGGTAAATCAGCAAACCACTTGGCAGAACGTAAGTAATCGCGCACAAAAGACGGCTTAGCCGTTTTCTGACATTATGAGATATACTGGCGCTTGATAATTTATCTATGACATTTGAGTAAAAAATATATTTTTGTATGATTTAGGCGAAGCAAGTCTAATAACCACTACTATCTATCGAGAAGCATAAGGTTATTTCATGGAATATCATAAAGGACGTTGGGCATCATTAAGTAGTCTACAAATCGCCCGATCACATGGCGCTGTTGTTACCTTTCAAAACCAATTATATGTCTTTGGCGGCGGCGGACCAGCATTTAAAAGCTTAAATAGTGTTGTTGTCTACGATCCTAAAAGCGACACTTGGCAATCACGTGCAGATATGCCAACCGCCAGATCAGGCACCGCAGGCTTTTTAATCAACGAAAAAATTTATATTATTGGCGGGGGCTTTAAGAAACCGGATGGTAACTTCCAATTTTTAACCACCGTCGAAATCTATGATCCAGTTGCCGACCGCTGGGAAACCGGCCCGTCTATGCTGCAACCTCACGATTACCCGGCAGCCACACGCATAGACAATGACATTTACATTTTAGGTGGCCATCACCCAGACGCGTGTTTAGGCGGCCCTAAAACCGACCCAGGTTTTAACTTTTGTGAAAAATTGGCTGGCGATCACCGTGCTTGGCAGGAAATTGCAGCTCAACCCACCCCACGATTCGCTTCCGCAGCAATTACCATTAACAATACCTTGTGGAATTCAGGTGGTGTTGCATTCACACCAGAAGGATTTAATAATTTTGATTTTTTTGAAGTATATTCGCCCATAACGAACGCCTGGCAACGGGCCGAACTTACGTTACCATGGCCAGCGGCGGGTCACGGTCTTTGTGCCATCGACAATAACATCTTCTTTTTTGGTGGTTACAGCACCGATAATATTCATCACCGTGCCGCCTGCCTTTCGTTGACAAAAAAAGAATGGCTCAGACTGCCCGACATGCCGTGCCCACGCGCTGCAATGGGTCTGGGAATCATTGACAATACCATCTATTTAGTCGGGGGCTGGGCCGACGATGGCCGCACGCCACTCGCCTCCATTATTACTTATACTTATTAAATATGTTGAGGATGTTCTGTGGATAACAACCAACTCAAACGCTATAGCCGACACATCATGCTGCCCCAAATGGATTATGATGGTCAACAGGCATTATTGGATGCTCGAGTATTTATTTTGGGGGCCGGCGGGCTTGGCTCACCTGTTGCTATGTACCTTGCTAGTAGCGGTATAGGGCATATTGTTATATCTGATTTTGATCATGTTGAGGAAAGCAATCTACAGCGACAAATTATTCATACTACCGCTGATCTTTCACACCCTAAGGTAGAATCTGCCAAACAAACCATGCTGGCACTCAACCCCGACCTCAAGGTCACTACCTATCCAGAAAAACTGACCGAACAGCAACTCGAACACGAAGCAAGCCAAGCTAATGTGGTCATTGATACCACGGACAATTTTGAGTCACGGTTCTTATTAAATAAAATCTGCGTCAAAACCAAAACACCACTGGTCTCAGGCTCGGTGATCCGCATGGAAGGACAAGTTAGCGTATTTCGCGCAGATCACAATAACTCCCCCTGTTATCACTGTTTATACAAAGAGAGTGGCGAACTTGGAGAAACCTGCACCCAAAATGGCGTACTCGCTCCCGTGGTAGGAATTATCGGCTCAATACAAGCCACCGAAGCCATTAAAATCATTGCCAATATCGGCACCGATTTATGCGGCAGATTACTCCTGCTAGATGCTTTCACCATGGAGTGGCGAACCATTAAGTTGCCTAAAGACCCACAGTGCCTGGTTTGCTCTGCACCCTAAACCATTATTTTACGTGGCAAGTCAAGCACAACTCACTACCTGCATTGGCACTCACTCGAGTGCCTGTCACTTTAGAAACACGTTGCCCCACCCGCAAAAAACTAGGGATCAGCAACGTGCCAGATCCTGCCGCATCGCTCACCACACTTGAACCACTTAAAGGTACGCCATGCGGATCATGACATGACGCACATTCCACTTCATAACCATCCCCTGTCTCGTACAATCGGACTTCATTGGGATCAGCGTGATTATTACCATTGAGATCAAAAAAAGATATTTTGGCGGTTTGTACTGTGGGCTCATTGTAATCCACGCCTGGACCAAACTCGGTTGGGTAACGCACTCCGATAGGGTGATCATCACCAAGAAACCCCTCATCAGCTGATACTGAACCGGCTCCAACGATGGGATTACCGTCAGGATCCCGAAAAACCGTACCATCCTCATTTCGTACCAAATCACGCCTGAAGTTACCACCAATAACAAAAAGTTCGAAATCAGGTCCAAGTCCCGCAGATCCATCGCCTTGCGCAGACGGAGTATGACAGGTTACACAGGGACCCTGTCCTTCGCCAAAATTATTTAAAGCACTATGAGCACCAGCACTGGCTGATTTCCCCTCAGACTGTAGTTTATTTCCCTGCCACTGATTCAAAAACTCAAAGTTCACGGTACTTTCTTGGCGTGCGTCATAACCCGCACGAAACGCCCCCACTAGCTGAGTCGGCATATTAATAATCGAATCAATGGCCGTGGCGCCATCATGACACGACAAACAAGTCAGTGAGTTAGGGCCTGGCTGGGTCATGGGGCGGCCGAGTGCCGTTACTTGATTATAGAGGGTATAACTACGTTGAGATACGGTACGATTCCATAATGGCGCAGCCGCTGTTTGATTGGCTCCATGCGGCGTGTGGCAGTACACACAGACTTCAAAATAATCATTGCGATAAGGTTCCATCCTAAAAGCAAAACCAGAATACGACATAGTCAAATTATGGCGGGTATTGGCAATACCACCTCGACGCAAGCCATCTGTCGAGGTTTCAAGTTTTAATTCATTGTCTGCTTTTGAGGTGTCCAGCCAACCATCAGCATGGGCGACTACCGAAACTCCCATCAATAGGCCGATGGCCAAAATAAATGCGCACCAGTGACTCTCCGCTCGAACCGCCATAATTCCCGCAAAAACTTTGCGCATGTAAACACCTATTTGTAATGTTCTGGTTATAAAAATCAGTTAAACTCGATGATATGCCGCTTGATTAATTTACGAAACAAGCGGTTTGCTGTCAAATATACGCAACCTACTGCATCTCCACAATGTTGTAGTTTTCAGACTTACCCTATTTTGCCTAAAATTTCTTCCATTATTTGTTTTTTCACTGACGTCTACTATTCAAGAACAGTTAACTCGTTATAATGTGTAACAAGAACGGAATAAAGGCCTAAAAAATGATCACCATCAAAGGATTAAAAAAAGTTTATCCCTCTGGCACAAAGGCAGTGGATGAATTAGATCTCATGATCAAGGAAGGTGAAATACTTGCCTTGCTTGGCCCAAACGGTGCTGGTAAAAGCACAATCATTAAAGTCCTCACCACATTGTGTGGATTTGACGATGGTTACGTCGAAGTTTCTGGCTTTGATATCGATAAAGATCCCGGCAAAGTCCGACAAGCCATTGGTTGCGTTGCCCAAGACACAGGGGTTGACTTTTTCTTGACCGGCCGAGAAAACCTGGCGCTACAAGGCCACCTCTACCGCATGTCCAAAACCGATATTAATGTTCGGATCAGCGAATTAGCTGACTTCTTTGGATTAACAGAGCAACTCGACGAACTGGTGTCATCTTACTCAGGCGGCATGCGACGTAAGCTCGATATCGCAACATCACTGATTCACCGCCCTAAAATCCTTTTCTTAGATGAACCCACGTTAGGCCTAGACACAACAAGCCGCCAAAACTTATGGAAATTAATCCATCAACTTAATCAAGATTTCGGCCTAACGATCCTATTAACATCCCATTACTTGGAAGAAGCCGATAAACTTGCCCATCGTGTTGCTATTATCAACCAGGGTAAAATTAAAATTATCGATACCCCAGAGCAATTGAAAAATAGTTTACAAGGCGATGCAATCACCCTCGAATTTATTGGCCAAAACAAACAGACCAACCAATTCGCAGAAAAAATAAAAAATGAAAATTACACTAAGGATGCCATCTGGGAAAATAAAAAATTACATCTGTATGTAAACAATGGTGCCAACTCCATCCCAAAACTGATGTCATTAGCCAATGACATGGCCATTGAGGTACAAAACATCTCCTTTGCACGCCCCACCCTAGATGATGTCTTTATCAAATATACCGGCAGCAGTATTGACGCCAATGAACAAGAAACAACAGAACAATGGTGGGAGAAATGGGCGGGTAAAGGCGGTCAAAACCAGTGGTCAAAAAAATGGCAAAAAAACCAGCCAAGCCAAGAAAATACAGAAGATAGCGCGGATAATGAAGCCTCTTGGCCAGAGCAACAAACTTGGCAAGACAATGCAAAACAAAACAGTGATGAATCCACGTCAGATAATCATTGGCCAAACGAACAATGGCCAAGCTCTCAAGAAAATACCCAGACGAATGCCGATAATAACGCAACCGATAAATATTGGAATTCACAAAAAGAAAACAAATAACTATCCCTCATTCATTACAACCAACATTGGCCAGCCTAGCGCTTGAATATCGCGACGAAAATTAATTTCACAGGATTTTTCTGAAAGAGGCGCATACAGATGGCATTGCCAACCGAAGAAAAACTCTTGTGGGATCCAGGTCTCCAGCAAGATCAAATAATAGGCCATCTAATGTCGGTTACAACACAAGGAAACATTTATGCTCACTGATACTTGGTATCTTTTTAACAAATATTTCAAGATATCCTTGCGCATGCCACTCTGGTCGTTATTTTCATTAATTCAACCATTGTTGTGGCTTTTCATTTTTAGCTCTCTGTTCAGTGGATTTGCTAATTTGCCTGGATTCCCAGCATCATCCTATGTTGACTATTTTGTCCCTGGCGTGATTATTATGACAGTATTATTTGGCTCATCCTGGTCAGGTGTCAGTCTATTGCGCGAAATCAGTTCAGGCACTGTTGACAAAATACTCATATCCCCTGCCTCTCGCGCCTCCATTGTACTGAGCCGAGTACTACACTCCGCTGTACAGGTGGTTATCCAGGTATTGATTGTATTGATCGCCGCCTGGATAATGGGGGCCAATACCGCACTCAATCCTTTTTTTATTATACTCTCACTACTGGTCGTCTTATTATTAGGCATTGCATTTGCCAGCCTATCTAATGGACTTGCCATCATGTTGCAGCGAGAAGAACCACTAGTCATCATGGGTAACATGATGACCTTGCCTCTTATGTTTTTTTCAAGCGCCATGGTTCCCGCTGCATTTATGCCAGAATGGATTCGAAATATATCCGTTATCAATCCAGTCGAACATGCCGTTTCAGCCGTACGTGCAGTGTTAACCAGTGAAATCGATTTTGCCACTTATTTCTCAAGTCTTTTAATATTGAGCCTTTTCACAGCGGCAGCATTATATTGGGCAATCTATGCATTCAATGCTTCACGTGATTAAGGAATGGGTACGCAATAACTTCCCGGTTTGGCGCCCAGATTTAGTTTGTATTGGTTCGTTCTGAGTGAACAAAAGTGCAGGAATAGTGGTTCTATTTCGAACTTTTGTGAGGGAAAAACGGGCCAAGACGGGCGGAAGATGGGATGCGAAACTAGGAAGTTATTGCGTACCCATTCCTAAGAAAAACCAAAAGTGGCCAGAGGTCAGGGATGAACTATATTTTTTAACGCCAGAAATGGGCAACCTGATAAACTTCAAAAATTCATAGCCACCCCTGTCGTGACAGTAAAACGCGAATAATCACCGAGAGATGTACTCTGAAATGTGGCTATCGACTCTTCTTCGGTTTGGATTTGACTCGTACCTGTTCGTAAATTTGAGAAGTTTCTGGTTATCGAAGCTGAAGCAAAAAAACGAAAATCTTTATAAAATTGGTAGCTCAAATTGGTATTTAAACCCAAGCTAATATTGCTTCGAGACTTGTCTTCTTTTCTGATGCGTGCGCCAGAATCTATATTGATGTAATCCGTATAAGAAAAACTACTACCTAAGGTGCCACGCAAACCCGGTGACAATGTTTTTGACACCGATAACGAAACGCTATGCGTGTTTCTCTCAAAATCTCGCGAATCATATAAAATGATTTCATCACTGTCTATCACGCTCTCTTGCCCGGTAATAGCATCCGTTGTGCGAAGCGTCTCGGTAGTAACACGCCGACCATTAGTCACATTTCGATATGCACTTAAAGAATAACGCACTGAAGCAAAAACCCCCCATTTCAAATTTTGGCTCACGGCAATCCCAAAACCCCCCAAGATAGACTCTAACCGTGGTTCATTAAATGAAGAAATACTGCGCACATCAAAATTAGACTGAACTGATGTTGCGATATCTTCACCTTCCAGCCCTGGCGGAGATAAACCCAAAACTGCCTTCATGAATAACTTACGCTGCCGAATAATACTCGCACTCAGACTTTCTGAAACACTCGTTTCCGTGGACAACGCTTCTTGGACTTGGCGACCCACCTGTACATCCCAACTTTCTTCTGGAGTACCTTGATGTATTATTGCCTGAAGGTTGGAACTAAAATAATCAAATTGACCAAAGTGATACGTTGAATACGATGGCACGGCAATTAACCGCACGCTTAAATCTTTTTGTAACGTCAATCCATAAATGATATTAAAAGACAAATCGGATCTGACTTCATCAATCGGCTCAAGGTCATTGAAATTGACATTACTATCATAAGCAAACTGATAGCTCATATTTCGGGAAAATCCATTGAGCCCACTTTCAACGATAGCGAGCCGAACCTCCGCTTCGTCAACAATATTCGCATTAGCCCCCGCAAAAATAATATTGCGGTATTCCTGAGCGGCTAACTCCAACAGTTGTAATTGCTCATAAATTTTAGCCAGCAAAATACGAACTCGCTGGTTATTCGGCGCATAACTTAATAACGATTGATAAGAATTAGCCGCCCCACGCAAATTTCCTTTACTCGACTGTATTATTCCCAAGTAATAATACGCCTCTAAATTATCTGCTTGCTCTTCGAGAATGGATTTGAAAAGTTGCTCGGCATCGGACAATCGCTGATCTGTCAAATAACCACGCGCTTTAGTTATTTTCCACTTTCTTTTGGCACGCTGACCTTCCTGACTATTTTCATTAATTTGAATGATGAATTCATACTGTTCTGCAGCAAGCGTGAGCTCGTTTAAGCGTTCGTAGATATTTGCCAAATTCAAGCGACCTGGCAAATTATTTGGATCAGCCCTTACCACATTTTCAAACTCTATCCTTGCCTCATCAAATTTATTTTGTTCTACAAAAATCATACCCCGCTTAAAACTTGCTTTCACATTGCCAGAAAAGTAATTCAATGCATTTTGGTATTGTCGTAAACTCTCCGCCACATTACCATCAGCCATCGCCTTATCAGCTAATGCGGTGTGAATAAAATTCATCCTCGCCTTCGCCTGATTTCGATAACGCCCCGTTTTATCATGGTCGATCACATATTGCAGCTGCTCTATTGCCTGGTCAACGCGCCCTATGTCTGCATACATTTGCCCTAAATTTAAGCGCGCTGAATAATCTTCGGAATCCGCAGCAATAATATTGAGAAAAGTTTGTTCAGCCGCATCGACATTACCGAGCTGCAAATTTGCCAGCGCAATATTGAACATCGCTTCTTTCTCCCCTGAATCAATATTGAGGACCCCACTGAAAGCAGTAATCGCCCCTATCCAATCTCTATTGGCAAACGACAAACGGCCGGTGATGATCCCCTCACGCACTTTAGCAGACGTAGTCATGCCACCAGGGCGATTCATTTCGATAATAATCCTAAAATGACGCAACGCTTGTTGCGGTCGATTGGTACGTTCATAAATCGTCGCAAGATTTAAATGGGCTAACGCATTTTCTGGTTGAATCACCACAAGTTTACGTAAAGCTGCTTCCGCTTCTTCAATCCGATTCAGCATGACATACGCTGCGCCAATATTAAATAAAACTTGAGGATCATCTGGATATTCCAGTGACAAGCCATTAAAAATTAATAACGCGGGATTGAGCTCTCCTTTTTGGATAAGTGACTTTCCGGAAGCTAAAGTGAGGCGTTTTTCCGCCTCCTTGATCCGTTTATCTTTAGTGCCTGAGTCGATAACTCGCTGATACTCTGCGAGTGCTTCTTCTAATTTTCCTTGTCGCTCATAGATCGACGCTAAATTCAAACTAAAACGCACATTTTTAGGATCAAGCTCAGTGCTCTTCTGTATATAAAACAAGCCTTCTTCTGCATCCCGGCGGGTCATATAAACTTCTCCAATCCTGAAATGTGCTTCCGCATTCGTTGGCTCAATCAATAATATTTTCTTAAACGTGATTAAAGCTTGATCAAGGTTATTATTACGCATAGCACTAATGCCTCGATCCAAGAGATCCGATGTTTGAATCTTGTCTTGCCCATTCGCTGAAAAACAAAACACGAACAAGAAACTAAAGCAACATAGCCACCGCAATAGCGCCAATAACGAAGTTACCGTCAAGCCACCAAAAAAACTACCGATACAAGCAAAACTTGAATATTTAACCAGGAATACAAATAAAGGATTATGAATGCCGGCTCGCATCTGAATAAAATTGTCTGTTCATACTTTTCAATTCAATACCACATTAAAAAGTTACGTTAAATTTGAGCGCAATACGCCACCCGTCCAATCGAATCCGTACATTCACTTGAGAATTCGCATCGGGTGATAGCGCTGCAACATTATTATCAACGGCGGGTCGTAGCGGCGCAGGCTTGGGATCTTCTAAACGATCACCCTCATTGAAATCGTCCCTGCGCGAAATCCCTTTTAAATTGCCTATTTTTCCAATGCCAAACGCAAACCCACCCTCTAACCCCACGGAAAAACGATCGGTAAAATGCCGCTCCCCACCGATGCCCATTTGAAGCATTAATATACCCGTTGCCTGCGCTTGAAACACCATGATGCGCTTGAATCCAGCAGGCGCGCCTTCAATAAAGGTAAACACATGATTTTCTTTATAATCGATATCAAACATTTCATGTAAACTCAAATTCACATAAAAATTATTCTTCACTGTTTTTTGGTAAAGGTAATGGCGCCACCCTATAAAATATTGGGTCAATGACAACTTTGCTCGTCTTTCATAGACAGCAATATTCTTTAGTTGGCCTTGCAATGGAAACTCAACTTCATCAATAGCTTTAGAAGTCACTTCAAAGGTACTTATCCCCAAATAAAAGTCATCCTGCTTGCCAAATGTACGACGAAACTCTAAACCCGCTTCCGGTCCTGCAAAGTTTTTATTCAACGCATTATCAAATAAAAACTTTTCCGTCGGGTAGCTGGCTTCACCTTCGATATCTTCAGGAATATCTGTGGTAATTGAAGACTCACCAACAAATGGCGCTTGATAAGCATCTTCATAAATACTTTCAAGTGCGGGGCGATACAAACCAACAACCGGCGAAAAAACCCATTTATCATCAGCTAACTTTGCTATCGCGGGTGGTAAAAAACAAAAAACCAACAAGCAATACAATAAAAGCTTCAAACAAAACGGATTCATGTCCCCTTGGCCTTGGGCTCAGCAAAACGCGGCTTAAAATAAGAGAAAAATGTAGGCAATACTATAATCGCAATAACACAACTGATCATCATATAGGAAGCTACAAAGTAACCTAATTTAGCATGCGGCGGAAATTGTGAAAAAATTAATACACTGAAGCTGGCCGTGACGACAGTGGCATTTAAGACAATGGTGCGACCCGCAGTACGCAAGGTCGCAGCAGTCGCTTCAGCATGATTCTTGTGTTCTCGTCTTTCCGACATATATCGAAAAATATAATGCACGGCATAATCGACCCCAACCCCAATAGCAATACCAGCAGCTAGCGCGGTAGAAACATCCAGAGGAATGCGTAACCATCCTGAGACTCCCGCCACCAACAAGGTTGACAAAACAACCGGTACCACAATATAGACACCCGCAATAAACGACAACATGATTAAACTCGCGATAACTAATATACCGACCTTTGAAAATAATATTGCCGTCACTTGACTATCAATCAACAAATCCGCCCATATATACGAATTATTCGCTGAACCAGCAAAATTGACATCAACGGTTAGGTCTTGAAAATTCTCATCTACAAATTGCGTCACAGAATCAATAATTGTCTTCAATTCTCGGGTATGATCGGTTTTAATGGCAACGCTAATTAAGCCTTTTTTATAGTCATAATCAACCACTTGATCTAACTGCTGAGGTCGTCCAGATACAGAAAAGAGATATAAAAATTCAGCAATCTGCTGCTGGCTATCAGGCAAAACATCATAGGCCTTATCTCCTTCGTGCAAAGCTTTATTCATGCTTCTTAAAAAATTAACCACCGATAGCGAGTCACCGACATAAGGCAAAGTTTCCACATGAGATTGCAATGCTTCCATTTGCGACAACAAACGAGGATCTTTTAATGCATTTTTTTGATCAGCTTCAACAATAATATTAAGAAACACTGTGCCAGAAAATTTTTCATTTAACAGCTTATTGGATAATGCAACCTCACTCTCGTCCTTAAAGTCACTGAGCCAACTTGAGTCGACAAACAAGCGGCTGCTCCCCCAAAAAGCGAGAACGACCAAGACCGCAAGCGATAAGACAACCAGTTGTCGCCTTTTATCAACCATCACTCCCATTCGAGTCAGCAACAAAGAAAGACGGCTTTGCTCATGATAGACCCGCATCGCACGACGACGCGCATGATAAGCACCCACTTTGGGTTTCAATAACACCAAAATTGCTGGTAATAAAGTGATCGATATAATCCAGGAAAATAAAATACCAAGCACAGCAAATAATCCAAAAATCTTGAATGGCGGCATCTCCGCAAAGGTTAATGCCATGAAACCAATCGCTGTTGTCACTGATGTCGTGACTAAGGGTGGACCTAAGCGCTGAACCGTATCAGAAACGATTTCGGTACTGGGTCGATGAGGATCCTCTAATACATTATCATAATAAGAACTAAGCAAATGGATGGCATCGCCAATGCCAACAGCGATTAAAATAACCGGCAACATGGTTGAAATCGTGTACATCGGCACATCAAACAAAACCATCACGCCAAATGTCCAAATAATGGCAGTGCCCATCACTAAAATAGGCAAAAAGACTCCGCGCAAAGTTTTAAAAATCATCAATAGCACAACGGCCATCACCACCAATACCAATGGCACCATGAGTTTTAAGTCTTCCATCGCATATAAGCCTGAGGACACCTCAATGACTGGACGACCTGCTAAATAAAACTTATCATACGATTGGGCATCGGCTTGTGCTTGTGGATTTTTTTGCGCCATCCACTGCTCTGGATTGGCTTCAGAACTATTTGCATTGCTATTATTCTCTGCTTCAGAAGCGCTTTCCTTCAAATCAAGCTCTGCCGATTCCCACTTATTTTTTGTACCGTCCCAACCTTCAGTTTCCTGCCCATCCCACCATGGGTTTGATGATTCTTCTGAGCCAGTTGACGAACCGGTATTCGACTTTTGCCACGACTGCTGACCATTAGCATTCCACTGACCGCTAGGCCAAACACTCTCCTCACCTGACTCAGCTGCTAAAATCCCTTTTATCTGAAAATAAATCATATAACGATTGGCAATGCCTTCTTTGAGCTTCGCTCGAATCATCGCACCTTTGCCGTCTTCAGACACAATATTGCCAACAAAAAGATCCGAGTTATCAAAAACTCTTCGCTTTATTTCATCAATCTCTTGTTGATTTTCAGGTAGCTTATCCATAATGGGAATAGCACCTATTTCAGTTTCTGAACCGGCAAAAAAGGTAGCCGTTGACAGCGAAACCACATCAACATCTCGCACTGCTATCACACCATCTAATGAAGCAATTTTTTGCGTAATACGCTGGATTCTTGCTAGCGAATCTTTATTAAAAATCGTTTGATCATTAACAATACCAATGATTACTGTATCTTTGACACCAAAAATATCATCAACTTTTTCATCATATAAAATGGCAGGATGCCCCTTAGGCAGATAAACCCGAGCATCGGTTTCCCAACGAATGGACGATAGCTGCAAAGCTAACAACAACGTGAAAACAACAATGATCGCAATAATTGATTTGGGGTATACAATGCCAATGGAGTAGGCTTTCTTTAACATTATTCGCTGTCTCTTTCTCTTCTATTTTAATCTACACTTCACATACTCAAATTCGAAATGTAGGTTTTAAGTGAATTTTTCTATTAAATTTTCAGCTTCATTAACACTTGCCCATCTTCGTATAATTGTTGAATCTATTACGTTATGATTATTATGCTATTTCAAAAATTGTATTTAAATTCCAAAAAAATACGGCGATTATCTCTAAAATTTCCTAAAAATCGCGCTCTCTGCCCTAGATCGATCAATCCCCCTGGGTCATCTTCTGATGCAGCTCGCCCAAATTGAGCACGCTCGCCAATAAATAAATCCATACCCGCTGCAACCTGGAAGCGATCGGTTAAATTAAAAACCACTTTTGGCTTCATGTAGGTTTCTTGAAAATTAATTAAACGAATCATAAGAAAAGTAAAAACAGCAGAACTACGTTGCAAAGGTTTGCGAATGAACAAATTTAGCGAAGTATCGTATTTATCTGTTAAAATATCTTCGGAGTATTTTAAAATAATCCATTGCGCAATCGCTGGTGAAAAATCTGCCCCCCATAAACTAAAGTCATAACCAATCCCCCAGCGAATATGATCACGTTTAAACTCACCATCGTTTAATAAAAAACCTTCATCATCAAATACATCATCAATGGCAAAATATTTTCCGGAAACATAAGCAATCTCCCCTTTCAATATATCCCCTTTGACTTCCTTTGTAATCGTTGCTCCATACATAGATAAGCGAGAATATGTCGGCAAAATAGCTAACGGTGTGTCTGGATCATTGAATTCTATTTCACTTGCGGAAATCGCACGAAATGTTGATGGATAATCGTCCCAAGTAAAAAAATAACTCAAGCTAATTTCTGCGCCACCTAACGGTCGAGCCATTTTGAAGCCAATTTCTGAGAACTTTGGCGTAAAGCTTTCTGGTTTGGAAGTCGTATCTAAAATTTGGAAAAACTCCCACTCAGAACCAGAAGCTGCGGGCTGATGAAACTTTAGATCGGGGATCCAAATCAACTCATAGGTTTCTGAATTTCGATAGTAATCCAATTTCAAACTCCATAGTGGAATTCGATAATCGAGCAACTCCGGTAAAATTAGCTCCCTAAAATCCATCGGATTCACTTCATCAACAACACGAATCCCCTCTAAAATCCCCCAGATTATATGCTGCTTGCCAATCCTAACATCTAAGTTTTTTAAATAGAAATCAAAATAAAATTCTCTGATTTCTGCCCCTGCGTCATCTCGATCATCGCCAAGCTGTTCAACAAACACCAACGGCTCTTCTTCATCACGCACTTCACGCGCCGCAATTGTCTCGAATTTGAAGAAATCATAAGCCAAATCATAATACACCCACCCGGAAGAAAAAAACTTTGCTCTGTTACCAAATTCATACTGCCCATCAAGGAAAAGAATATTTCTTATCTTGGTGAATGATCTAGGCTCATCAAAACGATAGGCCGTCTCATTTTTAACATATCCACCGTACGAATAGGGAGCCGCCTGCTCTTCAGATAGCAAAGCATCAAGATCATCTGGCAGCTGAATATCAATATCATCAGCAGGGGCTGAATAACCGGTAGATATCCACACCGATGAAACTAAGCTCATCACAAAAAATATTTTTACGATCAATTTCGTGGTGTTATTTGATCTTTGCATTGTTGGCAAACGATAGAATATTCGCTTTGGTTTAGCGTAACCCCCCAAAATGCATGAGTTCCGGATGTTAAAGATGCTTGGCAACACTCGCAAACCTGAGACTGATTTAATTCAATACTTTTCCAACCAACAACATGATTGAATTGTTGGGAAAGCGGGCTTTCATGCTGTGCTGAGGTCTCTCGATGCAACTCCCCAGGCTGGCCAATATTTGGCTTGCCCTGCTGTATATTTATACCGTCGCCAAAAGCATCCTCCAATACCTTGCGAACCAGTAACGAAACCGGAATTTCCATGGTTTTTGCTCGCTTTATAACACGGTCCTTGAGTTCTTTTGGTACACGTGCCCCAATATACTCTTCCTTTCGCTTCATCGCACTAGCAAATGCTTGATCGCGCATTGTCTGAGCACGTTTTGCTGCTTCGACTTGGGGCACTTTGTTTAACTTAAGCATTAATTCTACCTCCTTCGCTAGGTTATAAGTGTCAGCCCTTTAAAGGTGATATTTGAGCGATCATTGATCACTGTGAAAAATACCTAAAATTGAGCCTATATTTATAGTGTTTGGTGATGATTTGAATTTCTAAAATTACTGTACAGATTCTTCCTTTTCACAATTGATCATTAGATTAGCGATATATACATTTATAAATCAATCGGTTGTTGCCACCTTCAAAGGGCTGGTTATAAGTGTGCAACACATATCACTCGATACCTTATTCAGGTCGATTTGTTATATGCTTTTTGCAACGTATGAAAAGCTAAAGCCCTCTTGCTAGTAAATGTTGCCATAACTTAAGTACTTTCAATAAAAGAAACATTTTTCTGCTATTGCACTCATCTTACACGAGCGAACGACACCTCATGGAAACCTGAACATGAAAAATTATCATCTACCGATGATATGACAATCCAAGCATTAATGTATAACAAATGTAAAACTAATTGGATGGCTTGTCAAACACCAACACATTTCCATACTCTTTAAAAGGATATGAAAATACTATGAAGGGGCTTGATTTTCTATGGTTTCTTGCTGAATGAACGCCATACATAATAACTTTGCAGAATGAAGAAAAATCAGCATGGGGTCAAACGATGGGCTGCCCAATATCGGGCAAAATTAGGAACATAAAGAAATAACGATACAAATACACAAAACATCCTTGTCAGTGTAAAAGTACAAATCATAGACTACAAATTGATACGTGCAAGCAAGCAATTTATCCTTAAACTCCAGCCAGTTCAGTCGAATTCACTACATTAACGCTTGATCCTTGATTCCACAGAAATTTTTCTTCAGCCTCCAATACCCCTTTCGATATAGCGACTTAAAAAATCATGATAAGCCAATTACCAAACGTCAGCTTGCCCAATACCATTTGAAAAACAACCTACAGCGAATTCTTAAAATGTTGAATCAAGTGACATAGTATCTAACATATACCGATTAATTTACCACCCGATCAATCACAATGTTTACTGGATCAGTACCTCCCAGCTGATATTCTGTACTGTATCCCTCTAAATCACCCGGCTTGGCAATTGCGTCACCCGTTTTGGAGATTCTAGCGCCAACAATCACTCGAGAAAAGCTAGATAATTTCATTTGTGGGCTCATTGCCAAAGAATCATCCAAACTAAATTCCAAGGGTAGGTCTTTCACTTGCTTGCGCAATATTGCCAAGGGCATTCTTGGACCCTCAGCGGCACGTGCAAAGACATATAATGTATCATTGACATCAGCCTGAAGTGCAAGCGAATCATTAATGCTCACCGTACCAAAAACTCGTACGCCATTAGAAGATGCTGTTTCATCTGCATTTGTTTGGGTCATTTGTTGTTGTGCTTGAGAATCCGCTACAGCCCCTGGCTGCGCTGGCGACAAGCCTAGCAATGCCCTAACTTCAGCAACATTTGCCGCGATCTGATTCGATTCATCCGATCCTTCTGGTAGCACGGAAAGCAATTTTTGCCAATGTTTTAACGCCTTTGCATAATCTTTATCCTGGTAGGCAGCGGTACCAATCAACCAAAGCCCTTTGACGTGATTAGGGTCAACCTGTATTGCTTTTTCAAGCAAAGCTACTGCCTGCGCATTCAGCTCTCGACCACTAGCCATAGCAACTGCATCAGCATAACTTGCAAGGAAATTTGCATCTTGCCCCCCTCCCAGCGCCATCGCCTTTTGAAAGGCTTGTACGGCCTCAGGATAACGCTTCATGAACTGATAGGTTCTTGCCAACATAAACCAACCTTCGCCATCGTCTGGTGCAGCTTGCAATCGGTCTTGAAGTTGTTTAACCATATTATCCAGAGACTCTTGATGTTGCTCAGCCTGGACTTGAGGCGCCACTTTTTCCGGCTCAAGCCCATCTGATCCCGCACCAAACGTGATATATAACGATATAGCAAGCACCGCAACCGAGGCACTTAATGCAATAGGAATAGACCGGCTAACTAAATGCTTCTGTGCCGTCTCATCAGCGATAGCATCCGCTGTTTGCGCAGGAGCCACATCTGTGCTCATAGTGATATCACTCAGCATGTTTCTTTCCAAGTCAATTTTCGCTTGATCATACTGATCCTGAGTTATTACATTCGTCTTCAGATCATTATTTAACTCGGCTAACTGATCTCTAAATATTGACAAACTCACTTCGTCACGGTCTGGAAACTGCTCCTTTGAATACGGAACGCGTTTTTTCAATAGTGGTGGAAGCAAAAAACCTAATGCAACCCCAATAAGCAGGATGACAATCAACCAAAAAGAAAACATTCTTAACGATCCCCTTTTTCTTTTAATAATTTATTAAGGCGCATATTTTCTTCTTCAGACAACGGCGCGTCAGTTACCAGCGTTTTACGCTTACGCAACTGATATAGTAAAATACTTATGCCAGTAAATAACAATAAAAAAGGACCAACCCAAAGCAAAATCGTTCGAGCATTCATAGCCGGGCGGTATCGGACAAAATCACCGTAGCGGTCAACCATATATTCAATGATTTCATCATTGCTTTTGCCGGCATTTATTTGCGTGCGAATCTGCTTGCGCAGGTCATCAGCCAAGCCCGCTTTGGAATCATAAATAGTTTGGTTCTGACATTTCAAACAACGCAATTCCGAAGTAAGCTCTTTAAAGCGCTCTTTGATGACAGGGTCTTCATTCGGTGTTGCTTCCTTAGCCTGTGCAGCAACAGCTGCCAGAAAACACCAAAACAGCAAGCCAAAGACTTTCAATCTCATCCTCTTAACTCCTGAATTTTAGGCAGTATTTTTTCCTGCCATGCTTGTCTTGTAACAGGCCCTATATGCTTATAACGGATAATACCTTGCTGATCGATAACAAACGTTTCCGGCGCACCATATACGCCATAATCAATACCAACATTACCTTTCAGATCTGAAACACTCAACACATATGGATCACCTAATTGCTTCAACCACTGCTTAGCATTGTTTGGCTGATCTTTATAATTTAAGCCATACAGATCCACATCCCCCTTGCGTGCAAGTTCCATGAAGAAAGGATGCTCAGTACGACACGCTGGACACCAAGATGCCCACACATTCAGTAACCAAACCTTGCCCTTAGCATCCGCAGGAGAAAACGTCTCTTGCGGAGCATGCAGCTTTGTTAACACAAAGTCAGGTGCCGGCTTATCAATGAGTGCCGATGGCAACTCATGAGGATCGTAGTCTTTATCGGTTAATACATAAAAAAACAACGCTGTCATACACAGAAAAGCAACCAGCGGCCAAAGATATCGAATCATTAGGACTTAACCTCACCGGTAACGCTTAAAGTTGCCGGCTGAGCAACATCAATTACGTCATGGACTTTCTGGTCAGCATGCTTTTTTGACGAAATTCGATAACGGCGATCACATATTGCCATCAAACCACCCAAGCCCATCAAGAAGCAGCCTCCCCAAATCCAATCCACAAAAGGTTTACTGTAGACTCGCACACTCCAACCACCGCGCCCAACAGGCTCTCCCAGTGAAACATATAAATCTCGGGTCAGACCCGTATCAATCGCTGCTTCAGTCATGACTTGCTTCTGCACATGGTAGAACCTTTTTTCGGGATGCATGACAGTCACGTCTCGGCCATCGCGAGTCACAACCAATCGCCCACGATCCGCCTTGTAATTTGGCCCGTTCACAACGGTAGTTCCATCAAACCGGAAAGTATAGCCACCAACACTGACCGTATCACCAATATCCATGCGTACATCTTTTTCTTCTTGGTAAGCTCCAACCATCGTGACACCGATAATAAAAACACCAACACCAAAATGGGCCAATTGCATTCCGTAGTAGCTTAACGACATCCTTCCGACATTTTTAGCGCCAGTTTTCGCACGTAATTGAAAACGGTGCACAACATTTGAAATCACACTAGCAATCGTCCAAGCAGCCATCCAAATACCCAGACTGGTTAAAAATGTCCATGCTCCCATCACAAATGGAACAATAATTGCGCATATGATACTAATTCCAAACGCCCATTTCAGCCGTTGCACCATATCCGGCACTATCGCTTTTTTCCAACGAGAAACCGGACCTACACCAAGCATAAAAATGACTAACACCATAATTGGGACAAAAACCGCGTTGAAGTAAGGCGGTCCTACTGAGATTTTCCCAATCTTTAATGCATCAAGCACTAATGGATACAAGGTCCCTATCAATACGGCACCACAGGCCACCAAAAACAATACATTATTGGTTAGTAGAAAAGTTTCACGTGACAACAGGTTAAACCTACCGCCCAACCCAACACTCGGCGCTCTCCAAGCGTATAAAAACAGTGAGCCACCGACGACTACTGCGAGGAATATCAAAATAGCAACACCTCGCTCTGGATCTACCGCAAACGAATGCACCGAAGTAAGTACACCGGAACGTACTAAAAACGTACCCAACAAACTTAATGAAAAAGCAAATATCGCCAACAATACCGTCCAGTTTTTAAAGCTGCCTCGCTTTTCCGTCACGGCCAGCGAATGCACCAAGGCGGTACCCACCAGCCAAGGCATGAAAGAGGCGTTTTCAACTGGATCCCAAAACCACCATCCACCCCAGCCCAATTCATAATAAGCCCACCAGCTACCTAGAGCGATACCGAAAGTTAAAAACATCCAGGCAACTGTCGTCCAAGGACGAGACCAACGCGCCCAGGTTGCATCCAGCTTACCACTCATCAATGCCGCAATGGCAAACGCAAACGCAACAGAGAAACCAACATACCCCATATATAACATGGGTGGATGAATCGCTAAACCGGGGTCTTGTAGTAACGGATTCAAGTCACGACCATCAAGCGCGGGAGGCAATACCCGATCAAATGCATTTGAGGTAATGATAATGAATAATAGAAACCCGATACTCAAAAATCCCATGACACCTAACACACGTGCAACCATCTCAAGAGGAAGTTTGCGGCTAAAAATCGATACCGCTAATCCCCAACCCGTTAGCATCAGCATCCAAAGAACCATTGAGCCCTCATGACCACCCCATACCGCTGAAATTCGATATAATAAAGGTAGTTGAGAATTAGAATGCATAACCGTATAAACCAAAGAATAATCATGGGTAATAAAACTATACATTAAACAGCCAAATGCAATAGCTACAAATACAAATTGTGCTTGGGCTGCGGGTCTCGCCATCGCCATGAAAGCATAATTATTACGAAAAGATCCATAAATTGGAAAAATCACTTGAACAATAGCAATCACCAACGCCATGATTAGAGCAAAATGCCCAATTTCTGGTATCATCAGTTAGCTCCTTCGTTATTAGTCGATACGTTTTGCAAGCCCTCGGCATCATTTTTTTGTTGTTTTGCACGCTCGATGGCATCAGCAACTTCCGGCGACATGTAGGTTTCATCGTGTTTTGCTAAAACTTCTACCGCCTTGAATTCACCGCTTGAGTTTAACTTACCCTGGGCGATAACACTTTGCCCCTCCTGGAACAAATCCGGTAAAATTCCAGTGTAGCTCACGCGTATTTTCTCTGCATAATCGGTCACCATGAAACTCACCGTCAAACCATCGCTTTCTCTTTCTAAGGAACCTTCCTCAACGATGCCACCGATACGAAACGTTTTATCCGTAGGCGTTTTTTTCGCTAGCACATCAGAAGGACTAAAGAAAAACACCATATTACTATTAAATGCATTAAATATAAGTGCAGCCACAACTGTCAAACTTGCCAAGCCAGCTATCACAAAGACGAGCCGCTTATGTCTTGCTTTCATATCTATTACTCTCTATTCATTCGCACAATACGGATTATTTTTTGTAAGATTGAGCGTCTTCTCATCATCAACAACACAATTTCTACAATCATAAATAAAGCTGTTACACCGTAGGCGCCCCAAACATAAAACGCATGTTTACCCATATCTAAAGTTTCAGCGATACTCATTTTGCGTTTCCTACTAACTCACTAACCCACTCTGAATGGCGTTCCCGACCTAAAATAATGCTCCTTACTCGCAGCAAAACCACCATGATTGAGTACATCCAAAATGCAATAACCATGATTAACAAAGCTGTCAACATCGTCGGCTCCATGGCCGCTTTACCCGTCTCCAAAGAAGGAGGCTGGTGTAAAGTATTCCACCATTCTACAGACTTATAGATAATGGGAACATTAATCACACCAACAAGCGCTAACAATGCACTGGCTCTCGCCGCACGCTGCGGATCATCTATAGCTGACTGCAGTGCCATATAACCAAAATATAAAAATAATAAAATCAATTCCGAGGTAAGCCGAGCATCCCAGACCCAGTATGTCCCCCAGGTAGGCTTACCCCATAAAGACCCAGTCCATAGCGCTAAAAAAGTAAACATGGCTCCTGTTGGTGCTATTGCAGAAGCCATCATATTAGATAAACGCGTATTCCAAATCAATCCAATCGCGGCGTAACCACACATCACAACATAAAGGAACATCGACATCCAAGAAGCAGGTACGTGGATGTAAATAATCCGATAACTTGCGCCTTGTTTAAAATCAGCCACGGGTGCAACAAAAAAACTGTAATACAGTCCGACGACCATTAAAACAGCAGTGATGCCAGCAAACCAAGGTGCTAATTTCCCTGCCAACGGATAAAAGGTTTTAGGAGATGATAGCTGTAACCAAAAAGCTTTAGTGAAAACACGCATACGTCTAATCCAATGATATTCTTAATGCTGAAGCAGTACCCCACGGCGCTAACACGAGAGCCAATACGAGAAAAGCTGCAAGAAGAGATAGTTGCCCCTCAAATTCCATCCCGGTCCGAACCGCTTCGATAGCACTTGCTCCAAAAATCAACACAGGAACATATAAAGGTAATACCAGAAGTGATAATAAAACACCACCTCCACGCACCCCTAAAGTTAATCCCGCTCCAACAGCACCAATTAAACTTAATATTGGCGTTCCCACCAATAATGTTAATACCAAAATACCTATGCTTTGCTTATCCAGACCTAACTGCATACCCAGAAGCGGTGAAATGACAACCAAAGGTAGCCCGGTAACTAACCAGTGCGCAAGCACTTTAGTTAACACAATTAACGATAACGGTTGCGAGGCAACCAACATTTGTTCCAGCGTCCCATCCATGTAATCTGATGAAAAAAGGCGATTTAACGCTAACATGGAAGCTAATAAAGCAGCCACCCACAAAACTCCAGGTGCAATCTGGGCCAACATATCTCTTTCAGGCCCGACCCCTAATGGAAACAAACTCACAACAATGACAAAAAACAATAAGGTAGTAACTACCTCGGATTTACTTCTTATTGCCAATGTCAAGTCACGCCATAAAAGCCATCGAAGAAAATTCCACATTTTATTCTAGTTTATCTCCCAGCAATAAATGCTTAACCACTCCCTTAGACACACTAAACTCTTGATGCGTGGTTAACACGATCATGCCTTTGCCTGCCAAATGCTCTGCTAATACCCCTTGTATCATCGCTACCGCTTTCACATCTAATGCAACAAAAGGTTCATCAAGCACCCATAACTTAGTTGTGGTTAAAAATAATCTTGCTAATGCAACTCGTCGTTGCTGCCCTTGTGACAACAGCTTCGAGGGCAGATCTTCACGACCTGACAAACCGACATTTTTTAAGGCCTCGGTTGCTTTTTCCTCACTCACATTTTGTCCATTTAATGCACAAGTAAACCGCAAGTTCTCCAATGCGGTCAATTCAGGCTTAATACCACCTAGGTGCCCTACATATAACAAGTCATTATAGTAGTCTTCACGCAAGCTTTTGATATTTTCACCATTCCAGCTAATCGTACCACTGTATGGTTGAACCAAGCCGCAAATCATCCGCAAAAGCGTGGTTTTACCCGCACCGTTGGCCCCCTTTATATATAAGAGTTCGCTTTCTGCAACCTTAAGATTAATGCCTTTAAACAGCACACGGTCACCACGCATACAGTCCAATTCCACGGCATCCAACATATGCTTTCACCACTCAACGGAAAGTTATTATTAAAACATTATAGATTCTGCGCTATCCACAGGCGGTCGTATAATAACACTAATATAACTCTCTAAACATAGGAGTCATTTATTTAAAAAAAATTTCAATGAAATAATAAATTAAAGTGAAAGACCGCCTAACAAAATATCAAGCCTAACATCTGGGTGGACAACATCAAATTTTGAATGAAAATTCAAGACAAGAAAAACAATAACGAACAGACCCTACCCGTCACTGTAAATAGAATGACTAAAAACTAACGACCTGTATAAGCAAGCTAGCGAAATGACTATATTTTGACGATCACCCTAATTCTATTGAGGGACATGACAACCTGAGCCAGTGCAATTGGCTCTTTCCCATTCACCACTGGGTTTCATACCAGATGTCAGAGATAAACTCGCATTATCAAAATAATAGGCATTATCCTCAACGGCTTTGCTGGCCAAATCAACTAATAAAGCTTTATTTTTCCAACCATGAGGAATTTTTACATGACATAAACCACACTTGATAGCACTGCCATCTGCCGCAGCTTGCGCGTGGACTAAATGCAAGTTTTCCTGAGACACACCGGTGCAAGTGCTACAGCTAAAACCACTTTTAAGAACATCGCCGCTTACCGGATTGGCATATTGCTCGAACTTATGGCACTGAAAACAAAGATCGCTAGTCCGTCCAATTCCCGTATCTTGATCCCAATTGCCGATTAAAATTGATTGGTGATTCGAGCCATGCGGCCCTTTCATACCGCCAGTATTTGCGCTTTCACTGGCATGACAATCCGAGCAATACATAGTTTGCGTACCAATGCCCTGATTAAAGGGGGCCTCATAGGTCGCTACATCAGCCGAAGTCCGTCCCGTTGCTCCAACCACTGGATGCCAACTTCGATGATTATTGCCGGTAACATCCTCTATCGGATGAAATTCTGATGCTGTATTAGTATTGATGATAACGCCATTGGATAATGCTTTAGGAAAAACATCAATAGCGTTATCAGAATGACATTTAAAACATATTTGATATTCACGTGTGACATAATCTTCCGTCACATCGGTTGATGAATTAACGCTGGGATTACCTTTTTTAACCGTGTAATCAGTAATCACACCAGTGGCCCCATAATTTGGCTCAACACCCGAGATACCCCGCAACACGCCAGAAATAATATTGGAATGAATCACACCCGCTTCATGTTTATGGGTTCCCAAGGCATCTGCAGTAGATGCATCCTCATTAAACAATTGCTTTTTCACCATGCGATGTGGATGATGACAGTCAGAACATTCCACATGCCGTTTATTGACATCCATTGTTTCTTCAAAATCTCCATTTTCAATGGTATGCACTTCAGGAGAATCAGAAATCGGCATGGCCGCTATTTTATTAAATTCCGTCTGAATATCACCCAGGTTCGCTGAAAGAGTTAGCACATTGCCCGTTGCTGAATGACAACGATAACAGGTCTCTTCACTGGCTGACTCACCACTACTATTCGTCCCCGCATTAAGTAACCAGCGTGATCCTTCGGAAGTATGAGTATCATGGCAACTCAAACAAGCCGCCTCCCAAACCTTGAGCCCTAACGGGAAGTCTCGCTGTTGGGCAGCCTCATCATTAAATTCTAGATTAGCGACTAACTCTTTAGCATGTACTGAATCACGCCAACCGGCTTTTTTGTGACATGCCAAACAATTAATATCATTATCCTTGTTAAACTCTCCCCCCCCGCTAGGATCCACCGCTTGAAAACGACGCAAGCGTAAAAATTTAATATTACGTGCATTGTCTGTGCTTCGAATATGCGGATCATGACAGGTTGTACATTCAACCAGTCCGGTTGTTGTTGTCGTCGCAAATGCTGTTTTGTCCGAACCGATAACATTAGATAACGAACTTTCCAGAGGCACAGAAAAACGCGTAGCAGCCTGAGTCGGTGCATTACCAGGTGCAGCGCCTGTTTGTGTGCCAGCAGTATTCCATCGAGCAATACCCTGCCCTACCCGCGTACCAATATGTGGCACAGCATTTGGGTCTTGTAATTCACCATCGTCATTCGCTAATTGACTGTTATAGCTAAATCCCAGTGGATGGTCATTGCTTAAATCGGCCCCTAAATTGGAAGACGCAGAAAGGCTACCGACCATCGCTATCTCAGAACCATCGCCAGTTAAACGACCATTAACCACATTAACTGCACCAATGGCTAAGGTGCCATCATGGCAAGATAGGCACATTTTTGAGGAAGTGCCTGGTTGAGTTATGGAGTTCAACTTGCCAGCATCAAGAGAATCAGAGGAATACAGGCTATAAGTTTGCTCAGAGAAGCTACGATTCCATAAAAAGGGTAAAGCAACTTTATTGGGATCACCATGCGGTGTATGACAGAAGACACAAGTTTCATTCTGCGATGAAGCTTTTACCGTACGAGTCATATTGGGCGGCAAATCAGGCTCCTGCTCAGCGGCAAAATTATGCTTGGTGTTGATAATATCAGAAATACGCCCGGGCGCCATGACACTCTCTGCACTAACATACAACGAGCAAGCAAAAGCTAACACGCCACAAATCGCGACAATATTATTTATTTTTAAAGAAAAATTCATTGATTAAAATATATTAACCTTTAAAACCCAATCCATCGCCAATGCGTGAACCTCATAAATTGGCAGCATCCGCTAGATACTGAAAGATCATCACTCGACTATTCAGCATATCCGCCACATATACATTATTATCGCTATCGGTCCATACACCTGTGGGCAACGAAAATTGCCCAATGCCGCTGCCGCTGCCGCCAATAGGTAACAATTGTTTACCGTATTCATCGTATACTAGCAGATAGTCATAATAAGATTCTACTACATAAACTCTTCCGCCCGAATCCACCGCCACCCCTTTGGGACGAGGCAAATTACCCACATAGCGACCTCGCTTGCCAAAAGCACGAATGAAATCACCCTTCGCAGAAAAAATTTGCACTCTTGAATTTAGGGTATCCGTGACAAACAACTTCTCATCAAAAAAAGCTAAATATGTTGGGCCATTGAATTGACTCGTTTCACGACCTTTTTTGCCAATCACATCTTGCAATTCGCCGGCGACATTATAGACTTTAATGTCATGTTGTTGAGTATCCGAAACATAAAGCAAACCAGAACTGGGATCACGCGCAATACCTGTGGGACGAATCAGCTCCTGTTTGCCAAATTGTTTAATCGGCTTACCATCTTGACTCAAATGTACAATCACACCCAAATCCGCATCAGCGATAAACACACCACCCTGACCACCGATAGCAATACCAATGGGTGTCTTCAATGATTCATTTTTACTTGCCGCCCGCCATAGCCGCAACTTACCCGCTTGCTTGTCAAAAACCAACACACCACGTTGCGCAATGTCAGTCACATAAATGCGATTCAATGCCTCATCTACCGCACCCGACTGAGGCCGCAATAGCGTGACCGGTGGAGACTCGCCAAAAATAATATTAGCCAACCAAGTCGACATACTTTTAAACTGGCTCGATACACCAGCTTGTTCATTTACGAAATTACTTTCACCGTTTAACTGACCAACAAATTGGTAACGAGGCAACTCCGGAGGCTTTGGCCAATAATGAGGCACCTCAGGCAAAACATAACGTAACGAAGCGGGCGATGTAGCACAACCCGACGAAGTAATCATAATCACGAGTAACACAACACATTTCCATAACCAGCAACGTATATAATGATGCATCAGGAAATTGTTAATATCATGGAACCCCAATTTGTTTTTAAAATAACTTCTTAGTGCAATGATTGCAACGCAACTGCCCCTTGATTCTCAGGCAGCACCTCAAACACCTGAATACGCCCATTCAAATTATCAGCAACATACAAACGATTAGCTGCGTATTTCATATCACTAATGTAACGGAATTCTCCTTTGCCATCACCATTTTTACCCACGGTATCAATCAACTCACCCTCTTTAAACACCTGAATCCGACTATTTGTTTTATCAGCAACAAAAACGCGCCCATAATCATCTTTGGCAATGGCCGTTGGAAATGTCACGACACCTTGACCAAAATTCGTTACATATTGGCCTTCTTTATCAAGCTCTTGGATGCGTAATTCCACCCGATCACCCACCAGGTATCCTTCATCGGTCTGTAAAAAGTCTGTAATAATTCGAAATTTGCCCGGACCTTCACCGCGACCACCCAGGCCATAAATGGGTTCGCCACCTTGCGCATTAAACGCCACAATATGACTGTAGAGTTCATCGGCAATGAGCACATGACCATTATTTTGATCGACAGCAATACCAATGGGACGAGCAATATTAGGATCATGCCGATACTCACCAAGCAGATCGCCACCTTCAGAAAAGTGTAATGCTCTCCGCCCATCAGTATCCGTCACATAAAACGAGAAATCTTTATCAATGTACAAGCTCATGGCTTCACCGAGCACTTGATCTCCAGCTCCCCAAATAATTTCCGCTCTTTGTTTTTCCAAGTGGTATCGCAATATAAGTCCAGAAGCAATATCTGTCACATACATCCATTGATCACGCACATCGAGGGCAAAAGGCTGTTGAAAATCGTATTGGTCATCACCGACCGCTAGCCACTTGATAACGTCGCCGGAACCTAATCCAACTTTGTCGATAATTTGATTGAAGCGTAATGTTTTCGCCGACTCACCAACAGATGGATGCACGACCTGCTGGTGTGGTATCGAACTACATCCAGCACCAATCCAGACCATCCATATAGCGATGATTATTTGTAACGCAAACCTACGCTTTCTCGTGGGACTCTGTGACATCTATTGCACTCATAAGGGGGAAAAGCCACTTTTCCATGACACACACCGCAATATTCACCAGCGATAATCGCCGACATAGTAACCGGATTACTACCACGCTGAGGAATAAAAATACCGGGATGACAATTTTGACAAGTCAACCAAACCGTGTGCGGGCGATGCGGAAACCGAACATAAGGCATAGAGGCTGTGTTCTTAAAGATCACATCGAAATCTACGGCATGCATCCGGTCATCTTCGGAGAGCCCCATGCGTGGATAAATAAGTCCTTTATCCAGTGTTTCGACCCAATTAATCACGCCTCGATCATCGCGAGGAAAATTAAGCATCGCTTCCGCCGGTGGCTGTAAAATCCTCACTGCTTCATTATTCTTGTCATGAATACCATCCTCAGCAATAGGCACCACATCACCATGCAACTGAAAATGGCCAGAACTTTCTTCATAACTATTGAACTTGTCTGCAGCCACTGATAATGTCATACCGCAACAGATAAGAACCATTATCAATGCTTTATTTATAGAATGAAAATTTTGACTTTTCTCTATCGTAAGCATAATTCATTACTCAGTTTTATCATGGTTGTGTCATTGGCTTTTTTCGGGATCGATTTGACTCCAGCACAATCACATTGTCACACCAAGCAACATCAACCCACGTCTCACTTCTTTGGTGGCATCTAATATGATGACAATGCCTTTTTTATAATCTCCCAACTTTGCCGCTTCTTCCGCTTTTTCTTTAAAGAAATGACCTTTTTTGACATAGGTTTCCATTAATTTAATCGCGCTTGGCCGAGGCTTTTTCACTTCAATAGCAACAGGTACCAATTCCTCATAACTATTAAAGCGGTTCACCTCATATTGGTACTCTTCTTCAGGGCTGTCAAAAACCACTTCGTAAACGATCGTTTGCGAACCCAGCATTTCTTTGAGCGCAAATGTCACAATGCGCTCAGCTTTTTTGGTATTTTTGGTCGCAGCATCATAGTTTTCTGATTGCGCCTCGGTCGCGGACTGATTTGCTAGCCGCTCGACTTCAGCATGATCATAATCCACGACCTTTGCATCCGCATTTTTCTTCGCTCGCTTCACCGCATCAATGTGAGATTTTTTAAAACTATCGAGACTGGCTAAGGCCTCTTCATAGACTTTACGCTTTTCAGCCAACGCCTCGCTGGAAACCGATTGACCAGAGGTGTCCTTAATTAATAACACAGTCTCTGAAGCCAGATCCATTGCCTGCGCATTAGCTCCGGCATCAAACGCTTGTTTAGCATTATCTAATTTTTCTTGGATCAACTTAATACGTGATTCTGGCAATCCTTTAGTTTTGAATTTTACCAGCATCTCAGCATAAGTAATTTTCTGCTTGACTTTATTGGGGTCAATGTCAGTTTTAACTTGCTGGGTTTGGCTCTGTGATAAGCGTTGCTCACGTTCTTTGGCAATCTTAGCCCTTAGGCTGGCGATATCCGCATCCGCTGCAACCACCATAATTTTACCACCCATGAGTTTATGGTTACGGCATTGGTAATACAGCACATCAGGTGTTGCATCATCCGGGGAGAACGTCACATGACCTCGATAGGTGTAATGCCCTTCAACCCCATGAGTAAATGCTGCCGCGCCCCAGCCAACTTCATTTTTACTTAAATAAAAATCATGCTGCACATGAGTCTGCACATTAAACACATATTTTTGACCCCTCTGCACGACAATCGTTGCGCCTTGCGCTCCATCAGCTGAAAACCCAAATTTTTTACCTTTACCGTAAAAAGGGTGAGTATAATCTTTTTCAGAGGATGTGATTTGGAATATATTCTCTGATTTGTAACCGCTAATTTCTGTGCTTTCGCCAACCTCAGGCTCGTCCGTTACGGAATCCTGTTTAACAGGTGGACTCGAATCCATTAAATCTTGCGCTTCTGGCGCTGAGACTTGGTTTTTTTGATCTGCGCCGACAGCGGGCGGGACTTGCTGTTCGGGCGGTAACGGAATTGGTTGAATCTCTGGCGCAGCTACGATTGGGCTAGGGAATAACTCCACCTCGCCATTTTCCACAATCGGTTGCGACTGAACAATCTCAAGCTCGGCCTCAGCACCACTTTCTTGCTTCGCGCCTAATTGCTTATCTTTTTTCGCCGCCAGTTCGTTCGCTAGCGTGCCAGCCTTATCGGTTAACTGTGTCTGATCACCTGCCACAACCTCAGTTGATTCAGAAAGCAATTTATCAGACTCTGCAGCAAGACGCTTATCGTCAACATCCGCTTGTTCTGTGTCCAAAATTGAGCGTGTTTGACAAGCAACCATCATCCCAATGAGACAGACACACACTGTCATCCTTAACCCACTCATAACCCTAGAGCAACTAAGCAACTTTTCCATCCTAATTCAATAACAACCTACGCTAACGATTAATAGCGGATATGCTAAAGGCGTGCTCTTTAGATCGAGCACGCCCACACCATTATAAGTTTATCGCCATGGGTTTTTAACCGTCGCATTACTTAACGGTGGCTGCCAGTCCGCTGGCTTGGGTTTTGAATGGCATTTTTTACACGATTGAGTTTGTGGAGGAAAAGACACTTTCCCATGACAAACACCGCATTTTTGCCCCAAGATAATGGCTGACATGTTTATGGTATTTGCCAATCGCTGAGGAATAAAAATTTTCGGGTGGCAATTCGAACAGTGCAACCACTGGGTATGCGGCTTATGAGGAAAAACCACATCAGGTACCGATGCTTTCACTGGTCGAACAATATCCAAATCCATCACAAACGGTTCAACATCAGGATCTTGCCGATCGTAACGCGGATTAATCAAACCCTCATTAAGCACTTTCACCCAATCCACATGGTTTCCAAATGCCGTCGTTGGCCAACCTTCATAAGCAACTTTGGGTGGCTGCAAAGTATGCGTCGGCTCATTCGCCGGATCGTGAATACCATCCTCTGCCGGGGCAGCATTCGGATCTTTGACCTTTTTCAATAATCGATTAAAAACATTCGCATTTGATACATTTAATTTATCTGGCACTGAACCGGTTATCTCTGCAGAGGTCACTGGTTTTGGTGCCGCAATTAACAACGGCGCGCCTTCACCCGCCTGAGTGGCAGAAACGCCCGTTATACAAAACAAAATCACAATAAAAAAAACACTCATCATTTTATGCATAGCTCAACACCCTCACCTTATTGCACTTTATTATCGCTGGGTAGTGCCTTATAGGCCGGAGCAACTAAGTTTTGAACCGTGCTACCATGTATATGTGTTGGCGTTCCAGGAACTCCTGAATGACACATCCCACAGTTTTCAACCGACCAAGATATTTCACCATTATGACAAGCGCCACAGAATTTACCATCAATGATCTTCGCCATAGTGATCTTATTTCCGCCCGCTTTAAACTTAAATCCTAAATCTGCGTGACAAACTTTGCAACGAAACCGGATGCGGTGATACCAGTGCGGAAAAACGACCGGACGCATACCAGCGGCATCAGCATAATTGTTAATCACCACATCTGCGTATTCTGCTTGCGCAGATTGCGGGGTGACGAAGCATATTGCTGCCACCCATGCCAGCACTCCAACTAGTGCAACCTTCCAAATAGAAGTGTGCTCTGCTTTGGCTACCATAACTACCTTCTCCATTTATTATTGACAAATACACAAAAGGAAAACTATTTAATTTAAAAATAATGACTGCGCTAACTTTTAATTGTATTTGCAAATAGCTGAAACACAAGGTCAAATTCAACATGCAAATACATCAGTTATATTAAGAATAGGCGACCAAATAAGTTATCCATTTCACACCTCAGCGCTATCTACTGAGTTGCCTAAAGCACCTCCTGTTGGCGCCCTATTTCCTGCATCCATGCAATTGTCAATCGAAACCTGCAAAGACAGCCCTAATCTGAGCGCCATCAATACCAAGTTACTTTGTGCCTATTCCCACGCCCCACTATCCCCCCGCTGCCAAGCATCGTCCCCCAACCCCCGTTGAGTACGATGAAAACAACAGACACTAACACAGTTAGTTTTGTGGCTTGGTCCTTTTTTAAAATAAATGTTGTTTCGCTTTCTCTAAAACTGCCTGTTAATTTGAAATACTAGCATTTTTGATCCAATACCTGCATCATTATTCACCCACCGCCCTAATAATGACGTATTTAACAAGCCTATATTGTAATGCAATCGGCCTTCGAGTTCCGCCTGCTTCTGGTCCCCTCCCTCACGATTTGCCGTTGTTGAAATATCAAACTTTCCCCGAAACCCCAATCGATAGATTCCAAACAATCGAGTATGACGATAATTAAGCCGCCCTGTCGCTGTCGTTAAAAATCTATCCATTCGAGTTTGCACCGTATTACGCCGTGTACTTTGCAAGGTAAAATGCCCTCCCCAAGCGCTTAATCGAGAGATTGGCACATTATGCGATAGTTGCAAGGTAATAATCTGCGTATCAATATCTTCATCAAAATTTCTCGAATCAAGCCCAGAGAGCTGGATGAAAGATGTTGATTGCTGCCCCCCATCCCGCCACGTTAAGCTTGCTGAGTGACTCAAGGTAAACGATGTATCACCCTCATCTATCTGAATAAACTCTCGAGCTGCCTGAATAATATTCGCACGCAAATTTGATCGATTGCCTGTCACCCAGCTTCGATGGGCACTATGTCCAGCACCGATATTTAAGTCCTGCGTAGTACTGGTCTCTTGAAACTGCGCTTCAACTTCGTTACCCACACCACCATTAACATACCAATAGTAATTAAAAGAACGCAATGCATAACGATCGGAACGAAAATTTGCCAATACACTTTGCTTGCTCGCCACTCGATTATTTCGTTCCGTATCAAGAGAAGAAATATTAGCAGTACCGGTGATGCGAAAGCGTCGATTCACCTGGTAATTACCTGCCACATTGGCATTGAAGTTAGTCTGATCATCTTCGACTGTGGCAAAATCTACATTACGCCAAACAAAACGGGTCCCCCCTGTCAAAGTGAACGGCTTGTGAACAGGACGCCAATAAAAAAACGAGGTCACTTGAGATATGTCTGTCGTACTATCCAAAGGAAAACTGCCGCTGCTATTGCTCGGATCATCCCCCTTCTTAGTCTCATTATCAACCCGTGTTTTGGTCGCCAAGGTCTTAATATAAAACTCACTCGTCGGAATATAGTTATGCATCAACGATAACACAGTATTTTTCCGCTGCTGATCAATCTCCGACTGCTCCTTTGTCTGCATGGTACCCGATGCATACAAATTATAATTTTTGGCTCGCCATTTCGCTTTAGCGCCGAATGTATTATCTTTTAGATCACCATTAACATCCGAGCCACGCATACGCTGACTGTACCACGCATCAAGACGATTTCCTCCGAGCGTGATATAACTTTGCCTAACATTAAAATAGCGAGAACGATAATCCAGTCCTAAATCAACTAATTCGGCTTTATCTTTATTGACCCATTCGACAACATTATCACTGCTATTAAACGTTAACTGAAAAGGAAAACGACTTTTCGGCAACACATGCAGATTTAAACGTGATGACAATAATTTACTCTCACTACTGACAGTATCCGCCTCCGACTCAGCAATACTGACGGTACCACCCGCATTGAGTCGGGCAAACCACGGCTGCCACAGATAGGCGTCGGCATTAAGCGAGCCAATCAGGTTTGAACTATCCGCTTGCGAACCACCATCGTTTTCATTCAACGTATAGAAATACCCAATGTTTCCATTAAGCGTGATGGGCTGAAGCTGATATGCCAAACTTGCAGTGGATGTGGCCAATAAAACCACCACGCTAAGCAATATAGTTAGGCAATGAAACCGTATAATAATCATTCCAATAATCTTATCGGTAACGCAGCCCCTTTTTTTTGATAGCCCCACCAAAACTACAAAAAAAATGCATCCCTAATATCATCATATCTACCTCAAGGCTCTTTGATTCTATCGATTATTTTTTTGAACTCTGCTTATAACGGTGAGTCACACTAGTGACCTACGGTAGCTGCGCAGAATAATCACAAAGAGTCAAAAGACTCCTCCCTCTTCTTATTAGTTTCTCAGATCAAATAAAGTGTTTATTATCTGAAAAAACTACAAATATACAAAAAAATGCACTGCACTCCATTGCATATTATTTTTTGCAACAGCTAAACATTGTCTTTGCTAAAAGCCCTCAGCCCCCCGGCCTTTATCATCCAGCAAACAACATCAAGCGCCCTTACCTCTCCTTGCATGGGATACAAAAATATTACATCGCCGATTCATTTATTGAAACCGTAATATTATTACTCAAATTTTCTAACAATTCACGCCAAGCACTTTCCGCTAATTCACGCTGCAATAATTGTTTCGCTCGGTCTTTAACTTCCTCAAAAGAATTAAGTACCGGCTCTACTCGCTCGTGCAGTTTTAAAATGGCGATGCCCTGCAACAGTAATACTGGATCCGATATTTCTCCTTCATTCAAAGTATCTAACGATTGCTGCGCCGGCGCAGCTAACATACCTTGATGAATATATCCCATATCTCCACCAGAACTTGCCGTTTGGTCTCCTGAATGAATTCGCGCCATCTCACCAAAATCAGCACCCTTGCGCAGGCGAGAGACCAAATCCTCCGCCTCCAAGCTTGCCGCCTGCCATATATCACTACTGGAAGCAGGATCAACTTTAAGCATGATGAGCGACACCCTCAGCTGCTTAGGGGTCGTAAAAAACGCTGGCTTCGACTGATAAAAAGCATTCACCGCTAACATATCAGGTTCTGGCACATCACGCACACGTTGCTCTAACTGTTTTAACAAACTTTCTTCTTCAATGGCAGCGATCAAGCCCGGTAACATTTCGTCTTTATGATCTTGCCAAAACTGTCGCTTGGCATACCGTGCAGAGTATCTTGCAACTTCCGCATCGGTTTCTTTGGCATCGGGCTGTATCTGCCTTTTTCGAGCTTCTTGCAATAATAAGCTTCGGTCAATCAAAGTCTGCGCGACTTCTTTGCGATAAGCCAACAACTCCGCTTCTGGCACTTTACCGTGGTAAAAGCGCTTGCGAATCCCTGCTTGCACAGCGGTCTGAAACTCTTGCAAGCTAATTTTTTCATTACCAACAATGGCTAAGTAATCAACTGCGTTTGATTCCGAAACGCCAGTTTGTTCAATCGCTTTTTCACCGTCAGATGCAACCTTGAGCGATGGGCTTGCAAAGCTCGTTGCGGCGAAAATAAAAAATGAAAGACCAACCAACAGGCATCGGCCTTGCCATAACAAATTGTCCAATGAATCGTTATTCATCATTACCAATAATCACCGTACACTATAATATTTAGCCTGTCTTTTCACGTTACTTTACATGGCAGGTTAAGCAAAGCCCGCTAGGTGTTTCGGTATTGCTAATTCTTAAAAAAGTTGGGTTCTCTGTGGTATGAGGATCATGACAACTTGCGCACTCAACGAATGGCTCTTGTTGAGACTGCCCTGAATAACCATTACTACTATCTCGGGTATACAACACGACGTCTGTCTTGGTACGCTCACCATCACCACCAACACGCCAATCTTTTTCAATCCACCACAAATATCTGCCATCTTTGATCTTAAATAACACCGGCGCAAAATCAGGATCGTTAGTATCCCCTTGGGGTAATACGGGTGTAGATGCTGAAATACCACCACCGGCGTATTGCATCCCAATCGGATGGTCATTGGTTAAATCCGATCCCAAATTTTGTACAATGCCAAGTTGCAAGCGACCATCTTCTGCGCCCCGCACATCGTCACCTGTCCACGTGCCAGCACTAAAGCCTGGATTATCAGCACCTGAGCCAGGCTCATTAATCATGCTATCAATCGCGATAGTACCATCATGGCAAGATAAACAACCAATAGACACTGAACCAACATCCGCAACACGTGCATCGAAAGTACTGGTACCTAACTGATCATATGTGGAATAACTGGCAGGATCGTTTAGAAAACGGTTCCACAGTGGGACAGCGGCACGCTCATCACCACCATGCGGAGTGTGACAAAAAACACAGATTTCAGCCGTCCCAGAGAATTGATTGCGGTTGCCACCATTGGCACTCGGTCCGGTACCTGTTGTTCCCAGATTATGAACAGATTCAGCAATGCCAGCCACGGCGATTTCTGCCGTGAAACCACAGAGAAGACAAAAAAATGCTAGCCGAAACCTACTGGCCACACCATTTGGACTTCCTTTCATCTCCCCCCCTTTGGCGAAATAAAGCATAACATACACGAGAGTTAGCACTATACCCTCGACTTCAACAAAAACCTAGAAGAACTCAGCGAATATCTGGCGCGAACACCAGAAAACAGAAAAACAAAGATGCACCACAAAAACCTGCCACCTTGATATGCCAATCACCCTCGATCCCCATCACTAGCATCACAAGCTATTGTGTAAGCAGGTTTTGTTCAAATCCTGTTTTGCTTTAAAGTTCCATTGATTTACCAGAGCCTTACTCTAGACGACCAGAGAGATTAGCGCAAGACTCAACTGTCAAGGATTCATGCAAGCGATAAAAATATAGGCAGAGCGATCATCAATCAACGACTTATTTTCGCAGACAGCCCTAATTTAATCATCCGACAAACAGGCCTCACAAAGCATCAAACATGCGCACTAACGCTTAATGGCCTGGCTTTCTTGCTCAGATAACAGCCGCATGACTTCAATTTTCCCATAGAGTTGATCCACCACATAGATTCGTTCGGTTTCATCCACGGCGATTCCTGCTGGCAACATATAATGACCCGGCCTATCATCACCTGCTTCACCAACCGGCAACAACAATTGCCCATGTCCATTGAAAATTTGGAAATTTTGAAAGGCAGCATCGGTCACAAACACATAGCCTTGTCGATTGACAGCAATGCCTCTTGGCCTGGCAAAATTGCCAAAATTTTTACCGGGACGTCCCCAAGCTCTTAAAAAAACACCCGTACTAGAAAATACTTGCACTCTAAAGTTACCTGAATCAAGCACATATAAGTTACCACTGGAATCAACAGCCGCTTGAGTCGGATGATTAAACTCACCAAGCTTGGCGCCTCGCTTGCCAACAATTGATTTATTTTTGTCCTGAATATTAAAAATAATAACCTGATGAGAGGTGGAATCAACACCGCCCCGATCGATGCCGTAGACCAAGACACCATCCGAAGATACAGCCACATCACTTAAGCGGGCAAAATCAGATGACTCTCCGATAAATCGAATAAAATGCCCCAACTGATCGAACACAACGATTTTACGTAATCCTGAATCCGCCACATAGATACGTTTTTGCTCATCGATTGCCACACCTAATGGCTGCACCAACCGACCAGTACCACGACCACCAATGACAAAAATGCGCTTCCTAGACACATCAAACACATGCACAAGATTTGTTCGAGTATCCGATACCGCAATCAGACCACCAAAGGCCGCGACATCATAAGGCTTGATAAAAAAAGAATGACTCTCAGCAGCACTTCCTGAGACGGCCTGACGCAACCGGTCAACATATGAGCGCTCTTGAAAATCTTGTTGTGACTTAAGTGTGGTTTCGTAAACCAAGCGAGGTATTGCAGGTGGTGCAGGCCAATAAATCGGCTGAGTATTTTTAGTATTAACCCCAGCGCAAGCCGCCAAGCCTAACAGGCAAACATATAACGCCAAAATATGCGTAAGATGCAAAATATCTCTTTTATTTTGTTTCAACAAACACGCTTACACGTAATAATAGTATAGCGATACAACAGAAAAACGATGGAAAAAGCAACAGTCTGACACTTATCCCACCCTACGCCGCAGATGCAGCATTTATTCGCACACAATTCAGGCAATCCATCGCCCTCTGCACAAGATGTGAATCACATCAAAACTATCTAAGGAATGTTAACCATTCACTTTGGCTAACTCAGCCCGCATTGCATTAATGGTGGAGGTATAATCATCGGTATTAAAAATAGCCGAACCGGCAACAAAAGTATCTGCGCCTGCCTCTGCAATTTCTCTAATGTTGTCTACTTTAACCCCGCCATCAATTTCCAAGCGAATATTTAAACCACTCTCATCAATAATTTTGCGCGCTTGTCGTAGTTTATTCAACGTATTAGGGATGAATTTTTGGCCACCAAAACCCGGATTCACCGACATCAATAACACCATATCCACTTTATCTACTACATGCTCCAAATAACTCAGTGGAGTGGCTGGATTAAAAACCAAACCTGACTTACAACCATTCTCCCGAATTAATGATAAGGTTCGATCAATGTGCTCGGACGCTTCCGGGTGAAAAGTGATGTAGTTTGCGCCAGCTTTAGCAAAATCTGGAATGATGCGATCGACGGGTTTGACCATTAAATGCACATCGATATCTGCAGTAATTCCATGACCCCTCAGCGCCTCACAGACCAATGGCCCGATGGTCAAATTAGGCACGTAATGATTGTCCATCACATCAAAATGTACGATATTAGCACCGGCTTTTATAACATTATCCACCTCTTCGCCCAATCGAGCGAAGTCTGCCGAAAGAATTGAAGGAGCAATTAAATAATCTGGCATAACTTTAGCCTCTAACCTATTAAAATTTTTAAACTATGTTTAAAAGAAGTAAAATGTGGCAAGCCCACTCAAGCAATTGAGGTCATCCACGCTTACCCGTAAACGAGGATTCGCATATATTTTCGAACAACAACATTATTCGCACAAACTTTATGGCGCGTGCAAGTATTTTATGGACTTTCGGACTCAATTTAACCGTGTGCAACGTGCTCTCCGGCGGCACTTTACATGATCAGCCAAAATATTGCAGCTATTTTTACCTCACCTGAGCGATCCTGCACCACGATGCGATAATTGCCTACTCAGTAAAAATAGCGAACCCAATGAATTTAATACACACATCATTTCATTTAATTTTAGGCGCAGCCCTCATGAGCAATGTCAGTTATGCATCTGACTGGCTAAAAGAACATCACTGGAGCCAAGCAATACAAGCCCAAGCAAAACCAGAAGAAATTACTTGGCTAACGACCAACAACCAAAAAGTACTCGCGCTGTATACAGAAAAAACGACCCAAACCTATTCGCAAGGCATCATCTTGCTCCACGATATCGACAACCACCCTGACTGGCCTCAGGTGCTACATCCATTGAGAACCCAATTGCCTCAACATGGCTGGTCAACGCTTTCATTACAAATGCCTATTGTCACCAACCAAAATCAATCGAACTTCGACAGTCTATTATTACAAGCCGAACCCAGAATCACAGCAGCCATCAATTTCCTGAAAAACAAGCAAATCAAGCAGATCATTTTACTTGGGCACGGTATTGGTGCAACCTTAGCCGCCGCCTATATCGAAAAGCACATCACCCAACGCCCCGAAATCATTGCTTTGATTGGCATTGGTTTTTATACTAACAGCCAAACAAGCAGCTGGCTAAATATTACCAAAACATTACCCAATATCCCCATTTCAATTTTAGATATATTTGGGCAAAATGATCTGCCCTGGGTGCTCACTAGCGCCAATGAACGCTTACAAAGTGCTCGACAGTCAGGCAAACTGGGTAACCCCGTCTTTTCAGACCGAACAACAAAGGTCCAACAACTCGCATTAAATAAAACAGGCAATATGCGATTCAGACAAATCAAAATTCTGGGCGCTAACCATGGTTTTTTAAACCAAACGGCAACATTAATCAAACACATTCGCGGCTGGCTTACAAAACATATCATCCGCCAATCACAGTAATATTCACTAACCCTGATTGCTTAACAACACCCCACCTATTTTTAATTGACTCAACCACACAACGCTGAATCCGGTGACCTCACATGTATATTTTAGAACTTATTCACTTACTCTCCGCCCTGCTTTGGATTGGAGGCATGTTCTTCGCCTATGTCATATTGCGACCAGCCATCATTGAAACCCTTGACCCTACCCTGCGTCTAATGCTCTGGCAGGCGGTATTTTCTCGTTTTTTCCCTTGGGTATGGGGCAGTATCATTGCTCTGCCCGTGACTGGTCTGTGGATGAGCACTTTACTTGCCCCATCATTCGAACAAATCAGCCTTCCAATAAAAGCCATGCTGATCATTGGATTGATCATGATCGCATTATTTGTGTACTTGTATTTTAAACCATTTCGCCATTTGAAAGATTATCTTGTAAAAAGCGAACCTCAAGCCGCAGCAAAACAATTAGCCATCATTCGAAAAATTGTTGCGCTCAACTTGACCTTGGGATTAGTCATCATCGCTATTATCAAATTAGGATAACATTGTGGCCGCTTTCTCATTTAAAAAACCATCGCTACTTATCATAGGCTGGCTGATTGCTAGCAGCTGCCTATCATCATTGTCATTGGCAGCACGATATGATTTAAAAATTATTGAATCAGGTACCGGTAACGCGATTAATAACGCAGGCCGAGTTGTCGGCGTTGACAATGGCCAAGCTGTTTATTGGATTGTTCCTGGCACCTCCAATACCCCCATGAGCGAAAGTTTTCCGCTCGCCATTGAATTAAAAGATGAAATCACATCAGAAAATAAAACCATACTCGATAGTGTTGCCACAGGTATCAACGATACCAACGACCCCGATAATGCCGAAGGCGAACTAGTCACCGGCTGGTTTAGCACCGTCATCCAAGAAAACGGTATTGAAAAAAAAGTAAGACGCCCTGTGGTATGGCAACGTGATACTGCGGGTATATACATCGCCCGCGAATTGCCCATTTACCAGCGAATCATGCCATTATGCAATGAACCTACCGAGGACCAGAAAAACATTCCTCCGCGAGGGGTTTGTATATTAACAGAGCAGGACCTGAGCGATAGAGAACTTCCTATTGACACCACCAATCTCACCTTACCTGACGACTGTGGCATTGATTACACAACCCGACTTATCTCTGAGGGCGTAGTCACCGACTGCAAAGATACCGAAGCCATCGCCACCAATGTTAATGATAACGGCTTTATCATTGGCACATCGTTTGACGAAAACGGTGCAGAACGCCCAGTTTATTGGGTCTTACTGGAAACAGGAGGATCAAACGCTGCTAAATACCAAGCGGGTGACTTAAGCTTATTCCTCGAAACAAGCGAAGATGGCACCCAAGAGATCATCAATCGCAAAGCAGAAGTATTAGCCATCGATAAAAATGACAACACCATTACCGGCTCTCTCATTAGTGACAATGGCACTCGCCAACCCATTGCGTGGCTTGGCGTGTCACAACGAGGCTATGAAGTCCGAGAATTTCTAGAGAGTCCATTGGGCATCGAAACCGTGTCTAATACCGTCTCAGGAAATCGCTTTGCTGGCTGGACATTTTCCCAAATCAAACAAGATGAAAATGGCAACCCCATACTCGACAGCAACAACAATGTAACCTTTGAACAAACCGATACCCCAATACCTATCCGATGGCAATCAGACAGTAACTTAGCCAACCAACGCCTTAACTGTGTCACCAACACACCGAATGAAGACTGCGACTTCATTATATACACAGGCATTATAATGCCGACCTTGGCAGATAAAGGCGGCCAAATCATCGCAAAAAACACTTCGACATTTGTCGGTACAAGCATTAACGCCAATGATGAGCGCAGAGCCACCATTTATGATTTCTCATGCAACCTGCAAAATTTAAACGATCTAGTTATCACCAATACTGATTTTATTCTTGAGCAAGCCACAGCAATTACTCACTCAAACAAGATTGTGAACGCAGAAAATATCAATGCCCGACCGATACTAGGCAAAGGCATTAGCAACGGGATTGAAAAAACTTTCGTCCTAGTACCTGTCTCCATAGACATAACATTAGATGTCAAAGTAAAAGCAGATCATAATAAATTAATTGTCGGACAAAAACATACCTATTCTATCACGGTAACTAACAACTCCCCCGAAAACCATTACGCAACCTGTGTACGAGTAAAGTTTGAAACAGCCGTATTCGTTGGATTTGATGATAATGGAGAACCTGATAAACGAACAGGAGGTATGACTTATCTATCAGTAAACCGCGAATCGATTTGTGACTTGAGAGCCAAGGTTATTAACTGCTTGATCAACAAATTAGAGGCTGGAAGCTCAGTCTCCATAGACATCCTCACGCAACCACGACCCTTATTGGCTGATAGAGACATTATTGCTACCGCAACAGTCAGATGGACAGAAACCGATGACAGAGAAAATAAACAAATCTCAAGTGAACAAAGCACACACGTGGAACGGGAAGGATGCTTCATTGCCACCGTCGCCTTTGGATCTTATTTACATCCCCAGGTCATCACATTCCGAGAGTTCAGAGACCACTACCTTGCCTCAAGTCAACTGGGACAATGGATGATTAATCAATATTACCACCATTCACCCGCACTTGCAGAGTGGATTTCAGATAAACCTCTCATGAAATCAATTGTGCGCCCTATATTAGAATTAATCGCTTACAGCATTACTTATCCATTAATCATAATAAGTCTATTGCTAAGTCTTAGTTTTTTGCTCACGTATTACAAACGATATAACAAAACCAACAAAAAAATCGAATAAAGACGTAGAAAATCTGAAAAAAAATAACTATAATATTTAGTTATCTGTTGCTAGGGAATGGGAAGTCATTGCATCGCCCATTCCTAATTTATAAAACAGATATTTGTGGTGGTGAGACTGGCATCCAGCAACTCGTGGGAAGTATTGGATAGTTATCGCGATTTAAATTAATAAAATGACTCTTCATTTATTTAAAGAGAAATACGCGAACTCACCATCACACTTTTTCTTTCCGATCTAATTCTTCAACAAACCATTAATCATAGGCTACGCAATAGCTTACCCATATTTTTTCGATCTTCGATAAGCCGTGCCTAAAGCACCTACTTTTGGCGCTTTCAACTGCTCGTTCCAGACACACACCACCTACCTATGAGCGCCAAATCAGGAAGTTATTGCGTAGATATACCTTATCACACCAACATTTCCTATCATTATTTCTCTTGTAATTCATCCCATCCTTTGCGTTTTTTTCTACGTTTAAAAGGAGAGATAGATATTTTTTTCCACCAGCGTTCATTTTTGTTTTTCTTAGCATTCATCTGCTCGTTCACCGCAAATTCTTTGCGTTTCCATAATACATAAATTGCCGGTATCAAAATCATCGATACTAAAGGCGCTGTAATCATTCCCCCCAACATAGGTGCAGCAATGCGGCTCATGACTTCCGACCCGGTTCCACCACCTAAAAGAATCGGCAACAAGCCAGCAATAATAACGGCTGCTGTCATGGCCTTCGGTCTTACCCGCAAGACAGCACCATAGACAATAGCGCGGTGCAACGTCGCTAGATCCGTCGGTTTAAATTCTTTCATTGCATGGTTGAGATATAATAACATCACGACACCGAACTCTGCCGCCACACCCGCCAATGCTATTAAGCCAACCCCCACGGCGACCGATAAGTTATAACCTAACCAATACACTAGCCAAAATGCCCCCACCAAAGACAAAGGCACCGCACAAATCACCAAAAATGACTCTGTAAACGTTTTAAAATTAAAATACAACAACAACAATATAATTACCAAAGTCAGCGGTACAACAAGCTGCAATTTCTCTTTCACTCGCAACATATATTCATACTGCCCAGACCAGCCAATCGAGTAACCCGCCGGAAGCTTAACCTGCTCTGACACTATTTTTTGCGCATCAGCAACAAAGCTACCTAAATCTCGCCCGCGAATATCTACAAAAACCCATCCTGTGCGACGCGCATTTTCACTCTTAATCAAACCAGGACCATCAATGACTTTAATGACGGCTACCTCACTTAAAGGAACTGCCGCCCCCGTCGGTGTGACAATGGGTAACTCAGCCAATTTATCCAACGAGTTACGCGCACTACGTGGATATCGAATATTCACTGGGTATCTCTCCAGGCCTTCCACCGTATGGGTTACATTTGATCCACCAACGACATTACTAATGACCTCTTGCACATCCGCAATATTAAGACCGTAACGCGCAGCTGCTTGGCGATTAATTTCAATATCAATATATCGTCCTGCCGCAACACGCTCAGAAAACACCGATGCCGCACCCGGTATTTTCTTTACGACGGATTCGAGCTCTTGGCCAATTTCCTGAATAACACTCAAATCACTACCCGTTACTTTGATTCCTAGCGGCGTCTTAATCCCCGTTGAAATCATATCGATGCGTGTTTTAATCGGCATCACCCAGGCGTTGGTTAAACCTGGCAGATTAACGGTATGTTCCAACTCCATTTTTAGCTTTTCCAGGGTCATACCTGGTCGCCATTGACTCTTTGGTTTCAACTGAATGGTTGTTTCAATCATAGTCAAAGGCGCTGGGTCAGTCGCGGTTTCAGCCCGCCCAACTTTACCAAAAACAGTGCGCACTTCTGGTATTGCTTTAATCAAGCGATCAGTGATTTGCAATAACTCGCCAGCCTTACCGATGGAAACGCCTGTAAAGGTGGTAGGCATATACATCAAATCACCTTCATCAAGTTCCGGCATAAATTCGGAACCAAGCTGAGTTAATGGATACATCGTACTAGCTGTCAATATCAATGAGAAAAAAATGACAAGCTTAGGTGATTTCAAAACCCATCGAATAATAGGCAAGTAGATTTTAATTAAAATACGATTGATCAAACTATCATTCTCTGACGGAATTTTTCCAGTAATAAAAATCCCCATCAGTACCGGCATAAGCGTGATAGACAAGCCAGCGGCGGCAGCCATCGCATACGTTTTCGTATACGCCAGTGGAGCAAACAATTTACCCTCTTGCGCCTCTAACGCAAAGATAGGCAAAAAACTCAAGGTAATAATCAAAAGTGAAAAAAATAATGCTGGACCTACTTCAATCGATGCCCGTTGCACAGCTTGCCACCGATTGCTAGCATTATTTTCAACCTTTTCCAGATGCTTATGCACATTTTCAATCATCACAATTGCCGCATCAAGCATTGCTCCAATCGCGATCGCAATGCCACCTAAGGACATAATATTGGCATTGATTCCTTGATAACTCATCACGATATATGCCACCAACACACCCGTCGGCAAAATCACGATGGCAATTAACGCTGAGCGCAAATGACCCAAAAAAATAAAACAAACAACACCAACAATCAAAAACTCAATTAACAGCTTGTCTCGCAGCGTTGTCACTGATCGCTTAATTAACGAAGAGCGATCATACGTCTCAATAATTTCAACGCCATCTGGCAAACTATTTTTTAAAAAATGTAATTTTTGTTTAACCGCATCAATGGTTGTTAAGGCATTTTCACCCCAACGCATCACTACAATGCCTCCGACCACCTCACCCATACCATCTAAGTCCGCAATACCTCGGCGCATTTGCGGACCTAAGCGTATTTGCGCCACATCCCTCAATAAAACCGGGGTACCCGCATTATTAATCCCAACTGGAATTTGTCGTAAATCATCGATGCCTTGCAAATAACCCTTAGCCCGAATCATGTATTCGGCTTCCGCCAATTCAATCACCGAGCCTCCAACTTCTTGATTGGCCCGATGAATCGCATTATGAATTTGACTAATCGTTATCGAATAAGCACGCAAACGATCGGGGTCCAACACAACCTGATATTGCTTGACCATACCCCCGACGGTTGCCACCTCAGCAACCCCGGGAACCGTTTGCAATTCAAATTTCAAAAACCAATCTTGCAAACTACGAAGCTGCGCTAAATCATTATTGCCTGTTTTATCCACCAGCGCATATTGATATATCCAACCAACGCCCGTTGCATCTGGCCCTAACTGAGGTCTTACGTTTGCCGGCAGTTGAGCCATTACCTGACTGAGATATTCCAATACCCTCGATCGAGCCCAATAAATATCAGTACCATCTTTAAAAATGATGTAGACATAAGAATCACCAAAAAATGAATACCCTCGCACTGCTGTTGCCCCAGGCACAGATAACATGGCAGTAGTGATAGGATAGGTGACTTGGTCTTCGATCACTTCGGGAGCTTGACCTGGATAGGAAGTCTTAACAATGACCTGCAGATCTGACAGATCAGGAATCGCATCAAGAGGGGTTTGTTGAACCGAATAAACACCCCAGATAACCAACAAACAGGTAATAATTAAAACTAGCGGTCTATTGTAAATAGACCATCGAATGATGTGGGCAATCATATTTAGCAGCCTAAATTATGCAAACACTTATACTCGTAACACCTCCTTGTCAAAACTTTGAAAGCCTTACGCTTTTAACATATATTTTGCATCAGGTCATGCGAAGATCGCGAAGAAAATTGATTTCACATTGATTTTCATGAACGAGCGCAACACTGCGGATATTACTGAGCGAAGAAAAATTGCTATGAAATCAATTTTCTTCGCGATGATCAAATACTAAGCTGGTTAATATTGGTTAAAGATTCAATTTCACAATCATAATTAAAGCTGAAAAGATTATCAGTCACCCGCTATCCACCACTTAATCTCAATAAACTAGCACGCATGCTACTTTCTGAATCAATCAGGAACTGGCTGGAGACAACCACCCGGACCCCCTCCTCTAGACCACTAACAACTTCAACATGATCTTCTGTTTGCACGCCAGTGCGTATCGCAACAGGTTGAAATTTTCCTTCTCCCAACGCAACAATAACTCGCTGCTGACCTCCCGTCTGAATGACCGCCTCTCTTGGAACAGTTAGCGCTTTCTTTTTCGGTCGCGCATAAATCGTTACATCCGCATACATATTAGGCTTCAATAGCCCACTAGGGTTATTAAATCGTAAACGCGCCTTTAAACTTCGTGTCTTGGGATCTAAACTAGGGTAGACATATTCAACGGCACCCTCCCAAACTTTATCCGGCATGAAAGGTAACGAAGCTTCAGCAAGTTGCCCTTTTTTCACCCAGCCCACTTGATTTTCAAAGATATCTGTTAACAACCATATACTGGAAAGATCAACTAAACTCATCACTGCCTTAGATGGCAAAACAAACATCCCTTCCGTTATGTTCAACTCTGAGACAATGCCATCTTGTGGCGCATTAATTTGCACCAACTGCTTGACATCTTTTTCGGTTCTCAAAGCCGCTATTTGTACAGTCGAAACACCTAACGCTTTTAATCGTGCCCTTGAGGCTGAAACAAGCATTCCATCGCCACGATCGAAAGTCAGCGCTTGCACATATTCTTCTTGAGCGTTTACTAGCTTTGGAGAATATATTTCAAACAATAAATCACCTTTCTTAACCTTGCCTCCGACAGATTTCACAACCAGCCGCTCAACCCAACCCTCAGTCCTTAAGCTAACAGTTCGAATACGATTTTCATCATAACCGATATAGCCCACGCTATTTATCCTACGATAAATTGTTCGCTGCTTGACGGGTGCTGTCCTTACACCAAGTGCATTGATTACGTTTGGTGACAAGGTGACGATATCAACTTCACCGCTCACCTCCAAAGGAACCAGATCCATACCACATAACGGGCAAGTTGCGCTCGCATCATTGGTTACAATTTCTGGATGCATCGGGCATACATAATTGGTGTCCATATGCTTCTTTGCATGGTCAAGCGCAGTTTCTTCAGGAGGATTAGAAGAAGTTAGCACATCGATTTTCTTGCCAGGTTGTTGCTGCGCATCGAGTTCCGACAGTAACAGTGGGCGAGTTACTTGAGGAACTTGAGCAGAACCACCATCAACCGCAGCAACCGCCGCCATATCGTTAGCAGAAGAAAACAAATAATAATTAACAGGTAAACTGGCAAAAATAATTAACAATGCCAACAAAATTTGATTTTTTGCGCGAACGGTAATGGTATGCGCATGAGGGAAAATAATCTTTTCAATCCAATTAATGAATATCCAAGCTTTATAATGAATACGTTTAGCGATCTTAACAAACATAGTTACTGAGCCTCCCCTGCTATATATTGCAAATCATAATGGGCTTTCGCTCTTTCAACACGCAATGCTAACGCCAGTAAATTACTGTCCAACTCTCGTAATCGGGCTCTGGTTAAATCAGAAAAGTCGCTAACTCGACTTTGATACGCTTTACGAGACGATTCCGAAAACTGTGCTCCCTGAGGCAATATTTTTGTTTTATAAAACTCTAGTCGTTCCCCTAACCGCACCCAATTTGCATAAGCCGTTGTTAATAGTTTGTGCAATAGCCGCCGACGAACATCAACGGAATCTGCCGCAGCATTCACTTCGTGTCCTCTAGCATTAAGACGCTGATCTTGCCTATTTTTGGTAAAAAACGGCAACTCTACGGAAACCATCGCTGACAAAAAGTCAGAACGTTTCTCCGCCACCACGTCCCCTTCATCATTTAAGTTCATGTTTTCCCCAAAGCGCAGACCATAAGACAAATCAACCATCCACTTGGGTTTATACTTCGCACGCGCTATTGCCACCCCTTTACGGGTCACGCCTAAACGGGCTTTCTCTATAGAAACAGCAGGATGAAATTCTATGTTCGATTCCAAGTCTGTCAGTATTGGTAATGCAGGTAAATCAGGGAATAATACAGATAACTCACTCGCATCCAAACTCGACCCAACCCAATTAGCTAATTCTGCAATAGCGACTTCACGCTTTTGATTCATTTGCAATTCTTGGTCTTGCAAGAAGCTCAATTCCAGCTGAGCTCTTACCACATCCTGTTGTTTACCCCGCCCAGCTCGATACTGATATTGAGTAATTTTTACCAGCTGACTAAACACTTCCTGGCTTTCTTTCACCAAAAATGCCGCTTGCGTTTGATAATACACATCCATCCAACTTTGGCGTAAACCCCTTAAAACTTGCAATGCCCTGTCCATCGCTTGGGCGCGATATACTTCCGCTAAAAGTAACTTTTGCTCCTTCTGCTGACCTAGTAGCCCACTCGAAGGAATGACCTGCTGCACACCAATCACCATTTGCGTCATCGGTTCTTTATCAAACGAAAAAGGTGAGTACGGTAAATTAACTTGACCTATTCTTAACGTTGGATCAGGCCATTGATTATCTGCGATAGACTCTGTCATTGCCGCCTGAGCAATCGCTTGGTATTTAGTGATAATCGGATCATTTTGAACCGCTAGTTGCTCTATTTCTTCGAGCGTCATGCCACTAACAAAAGACACATGGAACACGAAGAATGTTACAACGGATAGCGCCCAACGCATTTGCTGCAAAAAAAATAACATAGAAACACCCATGAACGCGAACTACTGAATAACAAGGATTGTTCCCCTGTCGAGGTGTATGGAAACGCTCCTCATAGGTTTAAAACACATAAAGCCGTGTTGTATTACCTATTTTTTTAAGTATGGATGCTTGCAAAGTACGTTGCAGGAGTTAAGGAAGCCTTAAAACGGATTGCACTCACCTCCCTCAATAGAACATAACCATCTGATATATTTTATTTTTATAGTATAATCTAGATTTCGCACCTAGATGATGCGATTTTGTTTAATCCTTGATCCCATATTGACTTTTCTTCTCTCGTCAATACCGCACAGGGTATTACTCTCGTTCAAAACACCTCATGTGAAATCAAAATCGCTTGGCTGTTTTCACATGCTCTGATGTGAAATGTAAGAGATAAACCGCGATTGAAGGACAACACTCGAGCAAAAATGAATCTCCAGCAATCACCCTTGATATTATGCGAAACAAAAACCGTACATACAGTTTACTAAAAAACGCCTGTATATTCTACTAATACCCCAGCTCTCAATCGCACTTAATCTTGACTCATGAAATTAACGATTAAAAATAAAATCCACTATCACACTTGCTTACGCCAAAACATCTGCTCAAAAAAATCATCTGAATCCTTTTTAAAAAACTGAGGCCAACGATAATATTTGCTGGGTTAGAGGGAATCTGCTACTGACTTAGCGATGCATACCTGGTGATAGTGGAGGAATTTAAACTAAATCCAGTGAATCGATCAATTAATCACCAGTCAGTTGCAAATCAACAATAACGAAACGCCCACGACGATCTTTGGTTACGACAAACTCAATGGCTTGCCCCGCTTTAACTTCTGACAACATAGCGGGATCCGCAACTAAAAAAGTCATCGTCATCGCCCCCATCCCTAATGTCTCTATAGGTTTATGCGAAATACTTATTTTTCGCTCAGACTTATTAATCGAATCAACAATGCCTTTCGCTTCATGTTCGCTACCAGCCCAGGAAACCATCGTTGAACAAAAAAATACAGCAAATATTGCCGATAGAAATCTTACTTTCATTAATCACTCCCTCCACACTAAAAATTAACCAATTTATGCTATCGAAAAACGATCGCATCTCATAGTCTTCAACATTCAAACTGAGTCTAAAAGTAAATAAACTACAAAATAAAATCAGGAATAGCCTTATAATTTCATTGAGTTCATCAGCCAGTCCTATCAACCGCTCTAGACAGGTTTTCTTATACTTATTTCTGATCTATCTATCATGTTAATACTCCGAATATTTGTCAAGAAAATGCTGAACAAGTTCGATTTTCATCCTATTTTAGCCCTATCTGGTATTAAGCTAAGCTGAATGGATTTATTTGCATTAGAATAAAGGCTGCTTCAAAAATAGTATCAAAGAAGATATCATCGGAAGACTATTAACCGGAGTTATGAGGGATAACTATGTACGACTCCGTCATTCCCCACACCTGCCACATTGATTTTTATCGCATCAAACGACTTGCTAGTAGACATCAGATCAATATTCTTACATACTAAGAGCCTCGCTCATGGCAAAGCACGTATAAATATACGAAAATATAACCACCAAAACTCAACGCTCAACGAGTTATATTTTTTGTTACATTATAGTCTTCCAGGTAATTCTGAAAGCTATGGGTAGATTAACCACTTCAAATGGATAACCGCTATGAAATCGCGGATTGAAAACATCCCGGCATTGCGCACAATGTATACTGCCGTTGACGCCCAACAATACAATACAATGCGCTTAGGCTTATTACGCCTGGGTTCACCATTATCAATTGAATTGACGAATTTGAGGCATCTTGAGGTTTTAGCTGATCATGAAACTTGGATCTGCATCGATAAAAGCTTAAACGACTTACCCGTCATCGCATGGACCAATTTCCAAATAAGCAACCGATGCTCGTTAAACTTGCCGGTGAAATGCCAACTACGCTTTTATCATGCCCATGCCGGCCTCATTGTAAACAAAATTCTAAAAACGATCTCATCCTCGATTAATAATCAATTACAACAGCAATACAAGGTAACCAAAACCGATATTGCCCGGTTTCCCAGCTTGCAGCATCCATAGATGTATGTCGCACGGCTATGAAATAGGGTTTTTCGTAGCCAAATTTGGGTTAGACTGGATCGTTCCGATGATGGAAAACCTCAGGATTCGCTGTACTATACCAAACAGCGCCCATAAAAAAACCCGCTATGGCATAGCGGGCTTCCTTATTTTTACAGCTTATTTATCAATATTCAGGTAAAGCAGGTTGTGATTTTAACCTGTCACCTTAGGGTCTAATTCACCCGATGTATAACGTTGATGCATATCGTCAAGCGAAATAACCTTGATCTTCGACGCATGTCCCGCTGAACCAAACGCTTCGTATCGCGCTTTACATATTTCCATCATGGCTTTGGTGGAGCTTATTAAAAATTTACGTGGATCAAAGTTCGATGCATTTTCAGCCAGATGCTTACGTACTGCACCTGTTGAAGCCATACGCAAGTCCGTATCAATATTGATTTTACGCACTCCATGCTTGATACCCTCTTGAATTTCCTCAACAGGCACGCCATAAGTTTGCCCCATGTCACCACCATAGTTATTAATAATTTCTAACCATTCTTGTGGTACCGATGAAGAACCATGCATCACTAAATGCGTACCTGGAATCCGCGCATGAATTTCTTTAATTCGCTTGATGGCCAGAATATCTCCGGTCGGCGGTCGCGTAAATTTATACGCACCGTGACTTGTCCCAATGGCAATAGCTAAAGCATCCACATTGGTTTTCTTAACGAAGTCAGCCGCTTCTTCTGGATCCGTTAACAACTGATCATGAGACAACTTACCCTCAGCGCCTGAACCATCCTCTTCGGCTGCCATGCCCGTTTCCAAGGAACCTAAACAACCCAACTCACCTTCTACCGAGACACCACCGGCATGCGCCATCTCGACAACCGTGCGAGTTACCTCAACGTTATATTCATAAGTCGATGGCGTCTTCATGTCGGACATTAATGAACCGTCCATCATCACCGATGTAAAACCAGACTGAATTGAACGTAAGCAAATCGCAGGCTCCGACCCATGGTCTTGATGCATTACTACAGGAATATGCGGATATTGCTCACAAGCTGCAGTGATCAAATGACGCAAAAACGGCTCACCCGCATATTTACGAGCACCCGCTGACCCTTGCATAATTACTGGACTATCCACCGCATCTGCAGCCTGCATTATTGCATGAACTTGCTCCATATTATTAACGTTGAAAGCGGGTAAACCGAACCCTTTTTCTGCCGCATAATCAAGCAACTGTCGCATTGAAATTAAGGCCATACCAATCTCCTATTGATTTAATTTTGACTAACTTTATCGAAACCTAAACTCAGAACTCTGTATTCTTTAGATAAATAAATCACGATTAATCAGCGTCATAAACCAGATCACCGACACGCACAATTTTCATTGCATTGGTACCTCCATGCACCCCCATCAAATCACCCTTGGTAATAATCACCAAATCACCATCGCGTACGGCTCCACGCCTGACTAATTCATCAATCGCTTCTTTATTCACTTGCGCATGGTCAGTGCTCGATACATCAAAACTGATAGGGTACACGCCACGGTATAAAGTGACTTTTCGGCACGTTGCCACATGACCGGTTAATGCATAAATGGGAATATCGGAGCTAATACGTGACATCCACAAAGGAGTATCCCCCGATTCGGTTAACGCGGCAATCGCACGCACCCGTAAATGATTGGCGGTATACATGGCAGACATGGCAATCGCTTCATCAATACGCTCAAATTCAGTATTAATACGATGATCCGAAACCCGCGCAAGCCGTTGCTTCTCTGCTTCACGACACACTCGATCCATTGCGGTAACGGCTTTTTCAGGGTGCATACCGGTTGCTGTTTCCGCAGATAACATCACCGCATCGGTACCATCAAGCACCGCATTGGCCACATCAAACACTTCTGCTCGAGTCGGAATGGCATTGGTAATCATCGATTCCATCATTTGCGTAGCGGTTATTGTCACCCGATCAAGCTTACGTGCGGTACTTATGATTTTCTTTTGCCAAGCAGGTAATTCAGCATCGCCAATTTCAACGCCCAAGTCACCACGCGCCACCATCACCGCATCTGATGCTTTAATAATATCTTCTAGCACGTCTAAAGCTTCTGCTCGCTCAATTTTGGAAACGATCAAACCGTCCCCCTTGGCCAAACGCAACAAATGACGTGCTTCATTAACATCTTCGGGGGTTCTTGGAAAAGACACCGCTAAATAATCTGCAGAGAGTTTGGCCGCTGTTTTTATGTCCGCCCGATCTTTATCGGTAAGCGCTGGCGCGGATAAACCGCCTCCCTGCCGATTGATACCTTTTCGGTCAGAAATCACGCCGCCAACTACAACCCGGCAATTAATTCGGCTGCCAATCACATCGTCTACCCAGAATACAATACGCCCATCATCCAGCAATAAAGTATCACCGCGATCAACGTCACCAGGCAATGCCTTATAAGAAATACTCACGCGAGATTGGTCACCCTCGTCGGGATGGCAATCAGCATCAAGCGTAAAAGACGCTCCTTCTGTTAACGTGATAGGTCCATCTTTAAAGCGTTCTATGCGAATTTTAGGGCCTTGCAAATCAACCAATACACCCACTTGGCGCCCGTGTGCACGGGCGCGGTCGCGCACCATTTCAACCCGCTGAATATGCTCTTCTTCCGAGCCATGAGAAAAATTAATTCGAACAACATCAACACCCGCATCAATAAGCTTATCCATTATCTTTGGATCATCTGTTGCGGGGCCAAGTGTTGCAACAATTTTTGTTCTTCTTAACATTATGCCCTAATCCTTATTTGCAAACGCCAATACCTCCAAGCCCATCAAAACATTGAAGGGCCACGATAATGAGAGTCATATGCTTATGTATAATCAAAATTTGCGAAGTTGATCAACTTGCTGCCGACAAATCCACTCGCACGCTAACAAATTAATTTGCCAACAGCAACTATAAACCAACATTGGGCAACCTATCACTTGATCTCGCTTGAGACCTGGATCTCACAAGAATTTTTCTTCAGGCGGCAATACAACAAATATTACCGTCTTCAGGAAAACCCTTGTGAAATCAATTTTCTTCGCGATTTCAAAACGCTGGGCTGCCCAATGTCGGTATAAAAATTATTTAACGCGCTCTTCTAAAATAACCACTGCCGGCAGTTTTTTCCCTTCTAAAAACTCCAAGAAAGCACCGCCACCGGTAGAGATATAAGATACCTTGTCTGCAATATCATATTTTGCCACAGCCGCGAGAGTGTCTCCACCACCCGCAATGGAAAAACCTGGGCTATCAGCAATCGCCGTCGATAGCGACTTAGTGCCTTCACCAAACTGGTCAAACTCAAACACACCCAGCGGACCATTCCAAACAATCGTGCCAGCACGCGCTAATATTTCAGCAAACTGCTTTGAGGTTTCTGGACCCACATCCAATATCATGTCGTCATCCACCACATCGGCAACGTTTTTAATTTCAGCGGTGGCGGTTTCTGCAAATTCTTTAGCGCATACCACATCTACCGGCACCGGGATATTGCCTCCTCGCTGCTTCGCGGCGGCCATCAGCTCTTTCGCTGTCTCTAACAAATCCGGCTCATATAATGACTTGCCCACATTATATCCAGCAGCGGCAATAAAAGTATTCGCGATACCACCGCCCACAATCAGCTGATCAACAATATTGGACAAGGACTCCAATACTGTCAACTTAGTAGAAACTTTAGAGCCACCCACAATAGCAACCATCGGCCGCTTTGGGTTTTCCAATGCCTTACCCAAGGCATCTAACTCAGCCGCCAACAATGGACCCGCACAGGCCACCGGCGCAAATTTAGCCACCCCATGGGTAGACGCTTGAGCGCGGTGAGCGGTACCAAAAGCATCCATCACATAGATGTCACACAGCGCTGCCATTTTTTTCGCGACGGCATCATCGTTCTTTTTTTCACCCACATTAAATCGAACGTTTTCGCATAACACCACCTCACCCTCAGCGGCATTAATTCCATCGAGCCAGTTTTTTTCCAACCGCACATTTTTGCCCAAAAGTTTACCAAGGTGTTCAGCCACCGGTGCTAAAGAATATTTTTCTTCATACACACCTTCTTCTGGGCGTCCTAGATGAGACATCAACATCACCACCGCACCCGCATCAAGGGCTGCCTTGATGGTCGGCACCGAGGCTCGTATGCGAGTATCATCAGATACCGCACCATCTTTAATAGGCACATTCAAGTCTTGGCGAATCAACAAGCGTTTACCCGACAAATCCAAATCAATCATGTTTAAAACAGACATAGAGCTACCCCTATAAAAACTAGAAAAATATCAGGTAAAGAAGAACTTTACCTGATATCTCTCAAAACAAGCCCTAGGCAAACCCTGCCTAGGGCTTATTCATTATACCCAATCTAAAAACAAATGCTTATTTTGCACTCATCAATGCAGCCGTGGTATCCAACATGCGGTTTGAAAAACCCCATTCATTGTCATACCAAGACAATACTTTTACGAAAGTGCCATCCATCACTTTAGTGAGTGAAGATTCATAAGTGGAAGAGGCTGGATCATGATTAAAATCCATGGACACCAAAGGCTTGTCGTTAAAGGCTAAAATACCTTTTAATTCACCTTGTGAAGCATCACGTAATATGGCATCAATTTCATCTTTTGATGTTTCTCGTGCGGCAACAAAAGTCAAATCAACCACCGAGACGTTAATGGTAGGCACTCGCATCGCAAAACCGTCTAAACGGCCATTCAACTCAGGCAAAACCAAACCAACGGCTGCCGCAGCTCCCGTCTTAGTCGGAATCATGGATTGCGTTGCGGAACGCGCACGTCGCAAATCAGAGTGATAAACATCGGTAAGCACTTGGTCATTGGTGTAGGAATGAATGGTTGTCATCAAACCTTTTATCACACCAATTTTGTCGTGCAGAGGCTTCACTAATGGGGCTAAACAATTGGTCGTGCAAGAAGCATTGGAGATGACGGTATCAGACGCTTTTAACGTATTTTGATTTACACCATAAACAATGGTCGCATCAACATCTTTGCCACCGGGCGCTGAAATAATAACTTTCTTAGCACCGCCTTGCAGATGTGCAGAAGCTTTTTCTTTGCTGGTAAAAAACCCTGTGCACTCATGCACCACATCAACCCCTAACTCGCTCCAAGGCAATTTAGCAGGGTCTCGCTCAGCTAACACACGAATTTTATCGCCATTAACAATCATGTAATCGCCATCAACCGATACTTCACCTGGGAATTTACCATGTACAGTATCATATTGCGTTAAGTGGGCGTTAGTATTTGCATCCCCTAAATCGTTAATCGCCACGATTTGGAATTCACTGGTTCGGCCAGACTCGTACAATGCACGAAGCACATTACGGCCAATACGACCATAGCCGTTAATCGCCACTTTTATCGCCATATTATCATCTCCTAAAAAGTGTTTACAAAAATTTGAGATTTTCTAAATCTTGTCATGCTAAGCGCTAGATGACTGATTCAACCGTTTTCACCACATTATCCACGGTGAAACCGAACTCTTTAAATAAATCACTGGCTTTCGCTGATTCACCAAAACGATCAATGCCAACAACCTTGCCATTGGTGCCAACGTATTTGTACCAAGCGTCCGTCACACCCGCCTCAACAGCAACACGCGCTGTCACCTCAGTCGGTAAAACAGAGGCTTTATATGCTGCATCTTGAGCATCAAAACAGTTAGTGGATGGCATCGACACAACACGAATTTTCTTACCACGCCCGGTCAATTCGGCAGCTGCATCCATCGCTAATGCGACTTCAGAGCCCGTAGCAATTAATATGGCATCAGGTGAACCTTGACAATCACTCAAGACATAACCACCACGGGAAATATTTGCCATTTGCTCATCGCTACGTGTCTGATGTGCTAGACCTTGCCGAGAAAATATTAACGAACTGGGGCCGTCTTTGCGCTCAATCGCCATCTTCCAGCACACCGCAGATTCAACCGCATCACAAGGACGCCAAACATTCATATTGGGAATCAATCGTAAGGTGGCCGTTTGTTCTACCGGCTGATGGGTCGGGCCATCTTCACCTAAGCCAATGGAGTCATGGGTATAGACAAAAATGGTGGGCACTTTCATCAGCGCTGCCATGCGAATCGCATTCCTCGCATACTCCGAGAAGATCAAAAATGTCGCACCGTAGGGAACAAAACCACCGTGCAAAACGATACCATTCATGATGGCAGACATCGCAAATTCCCGCACACCATAATAGATATAGTTGGCATCCGATTGCTCTTTGCTTAAGCCTTTCACACCTGACCAAATGGTCAAGTTAGATCCGGCTAGATCAGCAGACCCACCCATCAACTCGGGCAATAACGGCCCAAATCCATTCAGTGCATTTTGAGAGGCCTTACGAGTCGCAATGGTTTCGGCCTTAGCATTCACCGATTGAACAAATGCGGATGCTTTCTGTTCCCAGTCACTGGGCAGATCACCTGCTAAACGACGCTTGAATTCAGACGCCAGTTCTGGATAAGCTTTTTCATACGCAGCAAATCGTTTATCCCACTCGGACTCTGCAGCTACACCCTTTTCTTTACCATCCCAACTCGCATAAATCGCATCAGGTATCACAAAAGGTTCGTGCTCCCAATTAAGATTTTTACGTGTGGCAGCCACTTCATCAGCCCCAAGCGCCGCGCCATGACATTCTTCTTTACCTGATTTGTTCGGCGAACCAAAACCAATCACCGTTTGACAACAAATTAAAGTCGGCCGATCAGTAACACTTTGCGCCTCTGCCACTGCCGTTTTAATCGCATCGGGATTATGACCATCCACCTTAGGAATGACATGCCATCCATAGGCATCAAATCGTTTAGGCGTATCATCGGTAAACCAGCCTTCCACTTCGCCATCAATGGAGATGCCGTTATCATCATAAAATGCGATCAGTTTGCCTAAACCCAAGGTACCCGCTAACGAACAAGCTTCATGTGAAATACCTTCCATCATGCAACCATCACCTAAGAAAACGTAGGTGTTATGATCAACAATTTGATGACCTTCTTTATTGAATTGACCGGCCAATGCTTTCTCAGCAATCGCCATCCCAACCCCGTTGGTGATACCTTGCCCCAGTGGGCCAGTGGTTGTTTCAATCCCTGGCGCATAACCATATTCTGGATGGCCCGGTGTTTTAGAATGCAGCTGTCTAAAATTTTTCAGCTCATTAATGGGTAAATCGTAACCAGACAAATGCAATAGGGAATAAACCAACATGGAACCATGGCCATTGGACATAATGAAGCGATCTCGATCAGCCCACTTCGGGTTCGCCGGATTATGTTTTAGGAAATCATTCCACAAGACTTCAGCAATGTCCGCCATACCCATAGGCGCACCCGGATGTCCAGACTGAGCTTTTTCAACCGCGTCCATACTTAAAGCGCGAATGGCATTCGCCAGTTCTGTGCGAGACGGCATGTAAATCTCCTCTTAAAAAAATTAATGAAACCTAAAAATCCAAGCCTTTATTGATCACTTAGCAGGCTAATATGAAAATAACCGGGGTCCTTGGACAACAACGCTAATCTACGAAAACATCCCCCAAACCTGCTTGAAATTACTCTACTACATTGATATTACTATATAATTCTGCTTTACATTCAATTTATCAAAGTGTTTGAATGTTTATCGAAACCTAAATTGAAGGGGGCGTATTGTCGCTCAGGATAGTCCTTGCTTCAATAGTCAATAAATGACTTGGCAATGAATTCGTGCTCACCAAAGTCCTTTTATGGTTAAAATCTCAGTCAATCAAACCATTTCACCATAGATTGATAAAGATTATTTTGACGTGGGACATCATCTGTCGCTACTCCGCATCCTTCCACTTGATTGAACAACCCATGCTCGGAATTTGTTCTTGCGGACCCCGCCCGGTGTTAGCCACCTCTAACATCGCCTCATATAAATCTCTACGGACATCCGCTGGGGCTGCCTCTTTTTTACTCACATCTAACCGCCCGCGATACTGGAGCTGCAAGTCAGCATTATAACCAAAAAAATCAGGGGTACATACCGCGCCATATTGTTTAGCCACCCCCTGCGTTTGGTCAAGTAAATAGGGAAACGGAAATTCAAATTGGGCGGCGATTTTTTTCATGTTATCGAATGAATCTTCTTCGTATTCTGATGGATCATTCGACATAATCGCCACTGCATTAATCCCAACGGCTTGCAGATCGTGAACATCACGTACAATTCGCGATCGAATCGATTTCACATAAGGGCAATGATTACAAATAAACATAACCAATAGACCTTTTTCTCCCCGGCATGTCGCCAGGTCCCAAGTTTTACCATCCACTCCGGGCAAAGAAAAATCAATCGCGGGTTGACCAAAGTCACAAACAGGTGTTTCTAAACTTACCATGCTTAGCTTCCCTCAAGGACGTTACAATTAAACGATAACAACTCAACCATTTGTATATTCAATATAAATCAATGGTCACCCATTAACTGTAAACAAAAATTTCCCGCTATTCTACGCTAGCATCTGAAGATTTGCACTTGTACATTATAAAATGGCTAGAGCCCACGGGACCTCAGCGAGCCGTTTAATTTATTTAACAAATTAAACGGTTCGCTGACACATCCAGTCATTGATGTCACAAAATATGCTGTATTAACGAATATTGTTATGGGTTATCATAGCCAGCCCATTGCTTAAGCGCGGATAAAGCTTAGTAAAGTTTATGTATTTATCAAATTACTCAACGAGGAATAACATGGGTAAGAACTTTGTATTTACTTCAGAATCTGTCTCAGAAGGACACCCAGACAAGGTCGCTGATCAAATTTCAGACGCCATATTAGATGCGATTTTAACTCAAGATGCCGCCTCTCGGGTGGCTTGTGAGACCTTAGTCAACACAGGTATGGTCATTCTTTCCGGAGAAATTACCACCACAGCCTGGGTAGATCTGCAAGAAGTTGTCAGAAATACCGTCAAAGATATCGGCTATGACAACTCGGAAATGGGATTTGACTGGGCATCTTGTGCCGTACTCACATCCATTGATAAACAATCACCTGATATCGCAGCTGGCGTCGATGACAACAGCGACCACGAGCAAGGCGCAGGGGATCAAGGCCTGATGTTTGGTTATGCCTCCAACGAAACGGATGTGCTCATGCCAGCCCCTATCACCTACGCACACCGCTTAGTTAAACGTCAAGCCCACGCACGCAAATCTAATATTTTGCCCTGGCTGCGACCCGATGCCAAAAGCCAAGTCAGCTTTGTCTATGAAAATAGTCAACCTGTTGGTATTGATGCCGTCGTGCTTTCCACCCAACATTCGCCTGAGATTTCTCACAAGGATCTGACAGAAGCGGTGATGGAAGAAATCATAAAGCCGGTGCTACCTGCCGAATGGTTAACCAGCAAAACCCGCTATTTTATCAACCCAACCGGTCGTTTTGTGATTGGTGGTCCCGTTGGCGACTGCGGATTAACCGGACGAAAAATCATCGTAGATACTTATGGCGGTATGGCTCGCCACGGTGGCGGTGCCTTCTCTGGAAAAGACCCCTCCAAAGTGGATCGCTCTGCCGCTTATGCTGGCCGTTATGTCGCCAAAAATATTGTCGCTGCGGGTCTCGCTGATCGCTGCGAAATTCAAGTATCCTACGCGATCGGTGTAGCTGAACCCACATCAATTAGCATAGATACATTTGGCACGGCTAAAATCGAAGAAAACCGCATTTCAGAACTTGTCAAAGAACATTTTGATTTACGGCCCAAAGGTATTATTACCCAATTAGATCTGCTTCGTCCGATCTACCACAAAACCGCCGCCTATGGCCACTTTGGACGTGAAGAACCAGAATTTAGTTGGGAAAAAACTGACAAAGCGAATATCCTACGAGACGCCGCTGGCTTATAGCTGACGAAAACACCACGAAACTCAAGAAGCTCTGTTTGGTTAAAAAAACAAATCGACTGAAAAGCCAGCAAAATGGCTGCTTTCTCTGGTCATTTCCGGTAAATAGCACAGCTATTTTTCTCAAGCAATGGAAAAAGTCGTCTCCTCTTGTTGCCCAATGTTTTTTCGACCAAACAACTTCTAATTGATTGAATCATCGATTAAGCTGCGGTCTTCCCCGTAGCACACATCTTTAATTAAGACCACAAGGAGCCTATTTAATGAGCACACAAGCTGCTAGTAACATTGAACCTGATTATAAAGTTGCCGACATTAGTTTAGCAGACTGGGGCCGCAAAGAAATCGCCATTGCCGAATCTGAAATGCCCGGATTAATGGCATTACGTGAAGAATATCAAGGCCAATTCCCACTAAAGGGCGCCCGTATTGCTGGCTGCCTTCACATGACCATTCAAACCGCCGTGTTAATCGAAACCTTGATCGAACTCGGCGCTGAACTACGTTGGTCTTCTTGCAACATTTTTTCCACTCAAGACCAAGCCGCTGCCGCCATCGCCGCAAAAAACATCCCGGTATTTGCTTGGAAAGGGGAAACAGAGCAAGAAGCTGAATGGTGTATTGAACAAACCATTATTGGTCCTAACGGCTGGCGCCCTAATATGATCTTAGATGATGGTGGCGATTTAACCATAATGATGCACGATAAATTCCCCGAGCTGCTAAAAGATGTTCGCGGCTTATCGGAAGAAACCACCACTGGCGTTCATCGTCTCTATGAAATGATGAAAGAAGGAGCACTTAAAGTCCCCGCCATTAACGTCAATGACTCGGTGACGAAGTCCAAGTTTGATAACTTGTATGGCTGCCGAGAGTCACTATTAGACGGCATTAAGCGAGCCACTGATGTGATGATTGCCGGAAAAATTGCCGTGGTATTAGGTTATGGCGACGTTGGCAAAGGCTGCGCACAAGCCTTTAGAGGCATGGGCGCAACTGTATGGGTCACAGAAATTGACCCGATTTGCGCCTTACAAGCCGCCATGGAAGGTTATCGAGTGGTCAACATGGACGAAGCCGCCGCCGCTGGCAATATTTTTGTCACCACCACCGGCAATGTTAGCGTTATCACCCATGACCACATGCTAAGCATGAAAAATGAATCCATTGTCTGTAATATTGGCCACTTTGATTCTGAAATAGATATCGCTTCATTACGCCAATACACCTGGGACAACATTAAGCCACAAGTGGATCACGTGATATTTCCCGATGGCAAAAAAATCATTGTCCTGGCTGAAGGCCGCTTGGTGAATCTAGGATGCGCTACCGGCCATCCAAGCTTTGTCATGTCAGCCTCCTTCACCAATCAAGTCATGGCACAAATTGAATTATGGAAAAACCATGAAAATTATAAAAACGAAGTCTATGTGTTGCCCAAAAAACTGGATGAAAAGGTCGCCCTTCTGCATTTGAATAAAATTGGTGCTCAGTTAACCCAGCTCACTGCAGAGCAAGCCCAATATTTAGGATTAGACGTAGCAGGACCTTACAAGCCAGAACATTATCGGTACTAACCCATAAGTTATACACAATAGCCTCAAGGGGATCTTTTGGTATTACCATGACAAGCATTACCCATGGAACCCAAGACACCCTATGAGGCTGGATATAAAATATAGAAATGTTGCAGTTCCCAACGCAACATTTCTATATCTGCGACAAAACATGGAATCAGCACCCGGCGCAACAAATCAACATCAAACAACGCCAACATTGATTATGAGGTAGCTAACTCGTGGATAACTCAAAACAAAAAGCGCATAGCTTCGAATTTTTCCCTCCTAAAACAGCCGAAGGTGCTGAAAAATTAAGACAGACCCGTGAACAACTGGCTGCATTACACCCTCGCTACATTTCCGTCACCTTTGGTGCCGGTGGCAGCACCCAACAAGGCACCTTGGATACCATCACCGAAATACAAAATGCCGGCATCCCTGCAGCCCCTCATATGTCCTGCATCAGCTCAAGTAAAGAAGATCTCTATCAGCTACTAAAAACCTATCAAGAAATTGGCATAAAACGTATCGTCGCACTCAGGGGCGACATGCCCTCAGGCACCAAAGGTCTTGGTGAATTGCGTTACGCCAACGAATTAGTGGCATTTATCAGAGAAAAAACGGGAGATTATTTTCACTTGGAAGTCGCCGCCTACCCAGAAGTGCATCCGCAAGCCCGCGACGCAGAAAGCGATCTACATCATTTTAAATTAAAAATTGAGGCAGGAGCGAACAGCGCGATCACACAATATTTTTACAATCCTGATGCTTATTTTAACTTCATCGAACGCTGCCACAAAGCCGCTATAAACGCTCCTATCGTACCCGGCATTATGCCCATTACCAATTACAAAATGCTCGCCCGCTTTTCTGATAGTTGCGGCGCAGAAATCCCTCGTTGGGTTCGAAAGCAATTGGAAGGGTATGGTGACGACCTGGAATCCATCCGAAAATTTGGCATTGATGTGACCACAGATTTATGCAGAAAGTTATTAGAGTTTGGCGTGCCTGGACTGCACTTCTACACAATGAATCAAGCAGGGCCTACCATGGAAATATGGGATAATCTTAACTTGTAATACGCAAATTAAACCTGCAGACAATAATTAACTAACGCGGGCAAAACCCACTTAATCGCAAATAAGAGCAAGCATCAGCTTGCTCATGCAACTTTTTTCTACTCGCCCGGCGTAATATCCCGCACTAAGCGCACCAATGGCCCCCTTCTTAGCAAGTGCACATATCCCTCCAAACCATTGCTAAAATTCACCGCCCAAATTTCTTCACCACTGGCTGGCGTACTGGTCCAAAACTGACCCGTATTGGCCCCCGGAAAAAGCTCGCTATTTATTGCCGGTTGGGTACAACTACGCTCTACAATTGAAGACAATTCTTTCATATTAGGCAACCGCCATCCTGAATATAATTGCATCTGCTCATCTAAATTAGATGCATCAAAATTCAAGGCTTCTTTCCAAGTAAAGTAGTTGAAGTTTGTTGGATTAGCACAGCGATTAATCTCAGCCACCCAATCAACGTTAAAATAATCTATACCCTCCACTCGCTCAAGCTTAAGTGGACATCTTGCCCACATCAGATTGGTGGCACGATCAGTGATGACAGGCGCGTCATCGTGGATAACAAATCGCTCTGTCGGTGTCGTCCGAGTAGTGAGCGCATCGATATTTTCGCAGACACCCGCCAACACTGAGGACATGGTGACAGCACAACTGCAACAGGCAATTATTATTTTATTTCTTAGCATACCTCAACTCACTCCGCTGATGTGATTAGCGTATCATTAACCAAGCGTGCGGTCACTTTGTTTGGTTCACTCTTCTTGTATTCGCCTAATGAAGGTTGGTTTAAGTATCTCATGGTCAGTGCTTGTTTTGGGTCATTTGCAGAAGTTATAGAAGACCAAATCGGCTGCCCTATTATCTCATTCCTAAAAAACCGCGTATCATAAGCGAGCTTAGCCATTCCAGGCCCATCATGCGGACCATAATCTGCGATACTTCTTAAATCCTCAAGGGTCGGCACTCGCCAACCTGTCATACCACACAAATTAAGCATGTTAATTTCTGCAGTATAATATAGGATATTGCATTCCTCATTTATCAACGTGCAATCTTCATTGCCTCGCTTACCGATTTCACCACCATTCATCGTTGAATCAGGCTCATACCAATAAAAAAACTTGCCTGCCGCCTGCAACCCCTCATTGCCCCGTTTCTTTATTTCCCACACAAGCTGAGTCCAATTATCCCTGACACAACGAACTTTATAGACCGGGTCCAACGCATTACCATCTTTATCCAACTCAACCACATTACCCGCCATGTCTAATGGATGCCCCTCTTGATTCACCTTGACCTCATTACCCGCCATATTTAATGCAGTAAAATCAAATCCAGATTTGCCTCCCCCGGCTTTTTGTAAAATCCCTTTTCTATTGTCGGCATCCCTGCCAAGATCAGCATCCTGCATAGGAAACTCCGCCACGGGTTCGTTACCGACAACAAGCCGACCGGAGTCATCCGCGTAACCGTTGGCTCCGGTATCACTAAGCGGTCGAAAAGCGGTAATATCTATTTGGTCGTTGCTGGCAATTTTCATTACCACATCACTATAATCTCGCCCCACCACCGCATGCTCATTTATTGAAACCAAAATTACCTGAATGATTTCTTCATTTTCTTTTCTACCATCATCAATCACTCGAACAACAAACTCTTTCTCCAATTCGCCTACGTCGATAGAAAACTCAGCACTGGCTGAAATCCGATTCTTACTTAAATCGGCAGCATCATATTGGTGATTAAATATCATAAAGTCACCCCGAAAAGTCGCAATACCCACCGTATTAGAGCTGCCATATGCAAATTTCAACGAGGTATCCACGCCACTTTCTTCAGACAATTTTACGGCAAAACGACGTGCGGGTTGTTCAGACTCATCAAGTATATTAATCCCATCATCTAACAACACAATGGTTGCTTGAGGCGCCGTATCATCATTTGCAATCGTACCTAAACCACCACTGAGCACAATCGCTGGTCCACTCGAGTTGAACAATTTCACCCCAAAACTTTCATCCATCTCATACAAGGCATCGCCGATCACATCGACAACAATCGTTTTTTCTGTCTCTTGTGAGCTGAAAGTTAGGGTACCTCCCACCAGTGCTGCCACATCACTGTCACTCACCAAGCTGACGACTTTATCCTGATTAATATCCGCTAATCCCTTTTCCTTGTGCTCGCTGATAATCTGCTCCACTTGATCCATGGAACTGATAAATTCATAATCGACAGTGACGACTCCGTCCTGGGCGGGAATCAGCCTGACCGTAAAAGATGCCTGCTTGACCTCACCGGCACTCCCTTCTGAAATAGTCACAGAATCAATCTGCAGACCCTGAGCTTCAATCGGCGGCGGATCGCCTTTTTCTGCGCATGCCAATAGCATGACACAATATAAAACCATAAAAAAAATACGGCAAATTACCATAAAAGATGTTACTTTTGATGCTGCGAGCTTTCTTATCAACACATCGCTCACCCTATCCATTATTATTATGTACTGAAAAAAAGAAAATCATGACACGCAATGGAAATGTACTACACTGCCTTAGCCTCTTAAACCTCAACCACTCCATTGCTGCCTCCAAGGGTTATCATTCTGATTTCCATAAGGTTACATTATTTTGTTCGTTATTTCACTTAGCAATGCTATCATCAATAAATTACTAAGCAAAACCCTTCCTACCTGAAAATAGGACGTCTTATTTAAGAACAACTTATCATAAACTTTTCGCCACAATCAATGCTATTAATCCATATTGACATGAATCCCCCCCTATGAAGACTCCAACGAATAGCGAACTATTATCCAGAGATCTTAGCGTACTTTGGCATCCTTGCACTCAAATGAAAGATCACGAACGTGTACCATTAATTCCAATTCGGCGTGGACAAGGCGTCTGGCTCGAAGATTTTAACGGAAAACGTTATTTGGATGCCATCAGTTCTTGGTGGGTTAATCTGTTTGGCCACGCCAACCCAACAATTAACCAGGCACTCAAATTACAATTGGATGAATTAGAGCATGTACTGCTCGCCGGATTCTCTCACGAACCAGCTGTTGAGCTAGCTGAACGGCTCACCCAATTAGCGCCCCCAGGACTAACACGTTGTTTTTACGCTGATAATGGTTCGTCGGCTGTCGAAGTTGCAATAAAGATGAGCTATCACTATTGGCATAATAGCGGCGCTTCATCAAAAACCAAATTTGTCACATTAAGCAACGGCTATCATGGGGAAACGCTAGGAGCATTAGCCTTAGGCGATGTATCACTCTACAAAGCGATCTACAAACCGCTACTCATGCAAACATTCACCGTTACCAGCCCAGATTGTTATCATAGAGAAGCTGGCGTCTCCTGGCAAAGCCACTCTCAACAAATGTTTTCCGAGATGGAGGCTACCCTGGCGAAACATGCCGATGAAATATGCGCCGTTGTGGTTGAACCGCTGGTACAGTGTGCTGGCTCAATGCGAATGTATCATCCAATTTACCTCAGCCTGTTAAGGCAAGCCTGTGACAAATATCAAGTGCATCTTATTGCGGATGAAATTGCGGTCGGTTTTGGGCGTACCGGTACTTTATTTGCGTGCGAACAAAGCCAAATCACCCCTGATTTTTTATGTTTATCCAAAGGCCTCACCGGCGGTTATCTGCCACTATCCGCCGTCTTGACCACAGAGCAAACCTATCAGGCTTTTTATGATGACTATGAAAACCTCACTGCGTTTCTCCACTCCCATAGCTATACAGGTAATCCACTAGGTTGCCGAGCAGCACTCGCCACATTAGATATTTTCGAACGAGACAATATTATCCAAAAAAATATTGCGCTTGCCGATTATATTCGCCAAGCTTGCCAACCGCTCACCGAGCACCCTCATGTAGCAGAAGTCCGCCAAACTGGCATGATTACCGCTGTCGAAATGATCAAGGACCGGGAAAACAAAATTGAATTTGATTGGCGTGAACGACGTGGCTTGAAGGTATATGAATACGCACTTGAACAAGGCGTATTACTGAGACCATTAGGCAATGTGATTTATTTCATGCCCCCCTATGTTATCCAAAACCACGAAATAGACCTGATGATCGAGACCGCCTTACAGGGCATTAACATTGCCACCCGCTAAAGCTTCAGCGATACAACTCAGAAGCTATTTTAAAATAGCTTCTGAGGCTTGGATCTCGCTATTTCTGAGCAAACATCGTAGATTTTACAAACGCTTTACCGACACCCCGCGGATCAGAGGCAGATAATACCTCACCTTCATTCACTCGCCAAAGAATCGCCTGCATATTACCGTATGGCCAGCGAGTCACTTTCAACGAATGCCCAAGTCCCTGCAATTGCTGGATTTGCTCGGCTGTTAATGCTCTTTCTTCGTATTCGATCACATCCGGCAAATATTGGTGATGGTAACGACCTAATGATACCCAGGAATCCGGGCCATGCCCTTTCGCGTAATCTAATATACCCAACAAAACCATCGTAATAATACGACTGCCACCCGGAGTTCCTAAAATAGCAATCCCCTTTTCACTTTCCAGAAACGTTGGAGACATACTCGACAAGGGACGTTTGCCCGGCACAATTGCGTTAGCTTCTGCACCGACTAAACCATAGGCATTGGGCGAACCTGGTTTCGACGAAAAATCATCCATTTCGTCATTGAGCAACACCCCTGTGCCTTGCGCGACAAAACCTGAGCCAAACGGATAATTAACCGTGACCGTTGCCGCCACTCGATTGCCTTCATAGTCTAAGATGGAAAAATGCGTGGTATGCGGACCTTCCTTCTCGGGTTCGATACCCGGTAATAATTCGCTCGGCAGTGCTCTATCATGGCGGATACTCGCCCGCAAGCCCGCCGCATAATCAGCACTGGTTAAACGTGCAACGGGAACGTCAACAAAATCCGCATCTCCCAAATAAACCGCACGATCCCGATAAGCCCGACGCATGGCTTCGACCACCAAATGATACTGCTCAACCGGCGGCAAGGCATGTAAATCATAGCCACTTAAAATATTGAGCATGGTCAGCAAAGCCATCCCCCCAGAAGACGGTGGTGGTGCTGAAATGAGCTTTATATGACCATAATGCCCTACAATCGGCCGCCGCTCCACCAGCCGATAATTTTTCAGATCATCAAGCGTCCAAATACCTCCGGCTTCTTTGGTTGCCTGCACTAAACGTTCAGCAATCGCTCCCGCATAAAAACCGGCCGCTCCATGGGTACTCATCGCATACAGTGTCTTCGCCAAATCGGTTTGTATAATGCGATGACTGGTGGGTGGTACATCATTATTTAATAAAAAAAGCTCGGCACTGGCTGGCCAACGATTTAACACTTCTTTACGAAAGTTCGCCAACCGTTGATAATGCTCATCCACCTGAAAACCTTCGCGAGCTAAGCGGATGGCAGGCGCCAAACTCATTGTCAACGGTAAGCGCCCATACTTTTTCGACATATAAACTATCGCTGCTGGCACGCCAGGTATGCCAGCAGATAAAGGGCCATCCATGGACAAACCCGGCACCACGTTACCTGCTTGATCAAGATACATATCGCGGGTACTGGCAGCAGGTGCGGTCTCTCGCCCATCGATCATGGTATTAAAATTGTCAGCCGCTCGGTGCAACAACCAAAAACCACCGCCACCCAAACCCGAACTGTAAGGTTCCACCACCGCAAGCGCAGCAGTCACCGCCACCGCTGCATCAAATGCGTTACCACCGGCCTCTAAAATTTCAATACCCGCATCGGTGGCCAACGGATGAGCTGATGCAATCGCTGCTGCCGGTGGTTTATTCGAGGCAACCCCTACGGCACTAAAAAAAGAAAGTACAATACAAACAAAACTTACTCGCATTTGTCGTCTCACAGCCACCTCAAAAATTGATGCTTTGATATTGAATTAACCAACCGCTATCCCGGACCTTAAATCATTGGTCAGGACAAATAGCCACCGGATCGATAAACATTAATTTAGCCCCATGAGCAACAGCTCTATATTAAGCCGTCTTACTGACAAGTTTATGATATTTTTCCAATAGTACCTCATTGCTTTCTTCGCAATCAGGGTTTTTCGGAATGCAATCCACAGGACACACATCCACACATTGCGGCGTATCATAGTGACCCACACATTCGGTACAAAGATTGGGATCGATTTCGTAGATTTCATCCCCCTGTGAAATCGCAGCATTGGGACATTCGGGTTCACAAACGTCACAGTTGATACATTCATCAGTAATCATTAAAGCCATACCAACACACCTTTAGTATTTATTCGTTAAACAATTCATTAATATATGCTCAAAAATAGTTCAGGGGGATCTAAGTTGCTTTCAATAACAAACTCCCTCTCGACCTCAACATGTCGGGTCGCTAAGTCTCGACACTAAAACCCTTCTTATTTATTAACAATACTGAGCATAACATATTAAATTTTAACGTAATCTCCGATTTAGTTCAGCCACAACTTTCTCGTGGACAAAAGCGGAGACATCACCACCTAAGGCGGCAATTTCCCGCACCAAACTTGATGAAATATAAGCATGTTGCTCAGCTGGCGTCATAAAAACCGTTTCCACATCGGGCTCCAATCGTCGATTCATACTGGCTAATTGAAACTCATATTCAAAGTCAGAAACAGCGCGTAAACCACGCAAAATAACTTGAGCTGAACACGACTTAACAAAATCAACTAATAACGTATCAAACCCAATAATTTCGACGCTTTTATTATCACCAAGTGCAATACGGGCTAATGAAACACGCTCTTCTAAAGTAAATGTTGGCTCTTTCCCCGGATTGGAAGCCACCGCCACAATCACACGATCGAACAATCGGCATGCCCGATGAATCAAATCAACATGGCCATTGGTGATGGGATCAAATGTGCCAGGATAAACGGCGGTTATTTTTGTTGATTTCATGCTAATTAGCTAACTCGTGCAAAACATCATCTCTCATTGTCCGTGACTGCAGCAGACTGCAATAACCCATAACAAACCTTCCCGGCTTGCTTTTGTTTACTTAACACCCAGTCGGCGGAAAATGTATTGACCGTCAATGGATGTTCAGCTTCCACATACAGCAAGCCATGCTTTGCCAAAATTTGGTTATTTTCTAACAAGGGAAATAGTTTCGCAAAAAAATCTTGCCGAAACGGTGGATCTAAAAACACAATGTCATAAGCTTGGCCATGATGCTGCTTTAAAAAATCCAGCGCATCCTGTACCAACAACTCGCTATTTGTCGCCTCCAGGGCACTGATATTTTGCGCAAGTTGACGACCGACACTCACATCTTGCTCCACAAAAGTAACATATTGCGCACCGCGTGATAACGCCTCAAAACCTAACGCGCCACTACCGGCGAACAAATCCAGACATCGTGCGCCAACAATCGGGGTTGCCAACCAATTAAACAATGTCTCCCGAACTCGATCAGAACTTGGCCGCAGCAGTGGCGCCGACGGAAACGCTAATCGCCTTCCCCGCCAGCAGCCACCGATAATCCGATAACTGTTCGATAAACCGCGTCGATTACTTTTCGTCCGGGCCACCCAGAATCACCGTCACCATCGCCTCAGAATTGATCCTCCGTTGGAAGGATTGTTTTATTTGTTCTTTGGTCACTTGATTAATATTATCAATAAATCGATCTAAATAATCCAAGGGCAAATCATAGAACCCAATCATCGATAAATAATTGACGATTTTTTTATTACTTTCGATGCGAAGCGCAAAGCCACCGGTTAAATTCTGTTTAGCCGCCGTCAACTGCTGCTCAGTCGGACCATTTTTCACAAAATCTTGCAAGACTTGCTTCATGACCTGCAACGCTTGCTGGGCTTGATCATTGCGGGTCTGCAAACCCATCACAAAAGGACCTTGCACTCGCATGGGGGAAAAGTAACTATACGAGCTGTACGAAAGTCCTCGCTTTTCTCTAATTTCTTCACTCAAAATCGACACCAAGCCACTGCCACCCAACACATGATTGCCCAGATAGAGCGCAAAATAATCCGGGTCATTCCGAGACAAACCTGGCTGCCCCATTAAAAGATGCGTTTGCGTGGAGGGAAAATCCACCGTCACATCTTTCGCTTTGGTTAATTCCGAGACGCTCGCGAGTGGCTCGGCAGGCTGCCCCTTCGGCAAATCACCCAATATCTGCTTCACCAAACTTTCTGCTTGGGCACGTTCCACATTACCGACGATAGCCACCGTTGCGTTGCTAGCCACCAAATAACTTTCATAAAATTTCCGTAGATCAGTGGTCGTTAATGATTCAATGCTCTGTGCATTGCCAAAGGGATCGTGTGCGTAAGGATGATCGCCATAGATTTCTTGGTAAAAAGCTTTGTCAGCCACATCATCAGGTGATTGTTTTTTTTGCTCCAAGGCCACCAACAAACGGTTGCGTTCACGCTCAAAAGGCTCCTTAGGAAAAGAGGGATCATTCAACACTTTAGCAAACGTTTCTACCGCCACATCTAAGAGTTTGAGATTCACCAGACTGCGCAAAGAAAAAATCGACATATCTCGCATGGAATTATTGCCAAACATGGCGCCAACACCTTCAAATCGCTCTGCGATCATATTGGCATCCCAATCCCCCGCACCTTCGGACATCATGCCATTGGTCAACAGCGCTAAGCCACCCTTATCCCCTTCGCGTGCGGCACCCGCATCAAAAACCACCCGAATATCAACAATAGGAATTTCCGGCGACTCGACAAAATAAACCCGGACACCATTGTCCGTGGTCCAGTTTTGAATCTTCGGGGCGGCCCATAACGAATTAGCTGCAAATAACAATATAAAAACCAACAAGCCTTTAACGCCCATGACGACCTCCTGCCGTTGCTGCACCCGCATGCTGGGATTGTTTAATCGGTTGCGGCTCTAGCACAGCCACCGTCAAGGTATCATCGGTAAAATATTTCCGAGCAACCGCCTGCACCTGCTCTGATGTCACCGAATTAATATGACCCACATATTTTTCACCCAACTGCCACCCCAAACCAATCGTTTCTAATTTTCCAATCTGCATCGCTTGATAAAAAATAGAATCCCTTTCATAGACTTTACCTGCCACTACTTGCGCTTTGACTCGATCCAGCTCTTTTTCGGTCACTAATTCTGTTTTGATCTTATCAATTTGCTCCTTAATCGCCTCTTCTAACTGCTTGACATTATGCCCAGACGCCGGTGTACCATCGAATAAAAAGAGCTCTTGCTGCGGCGTATAGCTGTCATAACCCGCACCGACACTGGCAGCCACTTGATCTTCACGAATAATATGTTTGGCAAAACGCGCACTCGCACCGCCGTCTAAAATGCCCAACAATACTTCAGCTGCGTACGGCTCCCACGCTTCTTCTGCATCCAATACCGATGGAAACTTATACCCCATTAACAAATAAGGCACTTGAGCGGGCGCTTTTACCACAATGCGCCGTTCGCCTTTTTGCACAATTTCCTTGCGAGGTTTCACGGCCGGAACAGAACCCATTTCAATGACCCCAAAATATTTCTCTACCACCTTAAAAATATCCTGGTGATTCACGTCGCCTACGACCACTAAAGTGGCATTATTTGGCTGATACCAGCGATCATACCAGACTCGTAAATCCTCGGCTTGCATATGCTCCAGATCATTCATCCAACCAATCACCGGCGCATGGTACGGACTATTGAGGTAAGCAACTGCACTAAATTGCTCGTACATTAATGCTTGCGGGTTATCATCCGTGCGCATACGCCGTTCTTCCATCACAACCCTTATTTCTTTGGCAAATTCTTCCGCTTCCAATAAGACGCCTCGCATGCGATCCGCTTCTAATTCAAAACTCACATCGAGTCGACTTTTTTCCAGCTGTTGAAAATACGCCGTGTAATCCCGTCCGGTAAACGCATTCTCTCGCCCACCATTGGCCGCAATAATTTTAGAAAATTCCCCACTAGGATACGCGTTTGTCCCTTTAAACATCATATGCTCTAGCACATGAGAAAGGCCGGTATCACCATTAACTTCATTCGAGCTTCCCACTTTATACCAAATTTGCGACACGGCCACCGGCGCTCGGCGATCCTCTTTAACAATAACTTTTAAGCCATTTTTTAGCGTGTATTCATGAATATTAAACTTCGGGTAATGTTTGATCTGATTGGTGGTTTCATCTGCATTCACCTTTATTTCGGTTTGTGCGTAGAGCAACGAGGATGTTGCAAGCACCCCCATACAAATCAACAATACATTGAAAAACATGAAAAAAAACTTTCTTTTCATTCGCTGGTCCCTAATTAACTAAAGCCTTTCGGTTAAAAAAAATGACGTAAAACGCAACACAGTGATAGGATATGAGATTTTAAGCACTAGGAATACCCCATAGCTATGTTTGGTTTCAATAAAAGTAAACAAGATAATAGTACTCAAGAAAAAAAGCCGACAAAAAAAAGTTTTTTCAGCAAACTGAAAAGCGGCCTACAACGCACTCGACAAAATTTCACCAATGGTCTGGCCAATCTCCTTTCCAATAGAAAGCAAATCGATGATGAAGTTCTTGAAGAACTAGAAACTTTACTACTTACCGCCGATGTTGGCGTCGAAGCCACTCAAGAAATCATCACCAACTTAACAGACCGCTTAGCACATAAACAGCTTCAAGAAGGGGACGAATTAATCACCGCCTTGAAAGAAAATATGGCATCACTGCTTGCACCGAGTAATATCCCTCTCAGTATAGACGGCAGCAAAAAACCCTTCGTCATTTTAATGGTCGGCGTCAACGGTGTTGGAAAAACAACCACCATCGGCAAACTCGCCAAGCGCTTGCTTGACGAGGGTAAAACAGTCATGCTCGCCGCAGGTGACACCTTCCGAGCCGCCGCTGTCGAGCAACTACAAGTCTGGGGGGAAAGAAATAACGTGCCGGTCATTGCGCAACAAAGCGGCGCCGATTCGGCCGCTGTGGTATTCGATGCATTACAAGCGGCTACCGCCCGAGGCATTGACGTATTAATCGCCGATACCGCCGGGCGCCTGCACACCCAAGTTAATTTGATGGAAGAACTCAAGAAAATTAAACGAGTCATGAGTAAAATAGACCTTGACGCTCCTCACGAGATCATGCTTGTGATTGATGCGGGTACCGGACAAAATGCTTTATCGCAAGCTCAACAATTTAGTGCGGCCGTTAATTTAACCGGCATTACCTTAACCAAACTCGACGGGACCGCGAAAGGTGGTATTATTTTCGCCATCGCTAAACAACTCGCCCTGCCCATTCGTTTTATTGGTGTGGGTGAAACCGCTGAAGATTTAAGACAGTTTGATGCAGATGAATTTATAGACGCATTATTATCCCATGATACGCCAAATAACGAAAGCCAAACGAACCTTTAATGATTCGATGTGAAAACGTACAAAAATGCTACACCGGCGGCCAAGATGCCTTAGTCAATGTATCTTTACACATTGAAAGAGGCGAACTTGTCTTTCTTACTGGGCATTCTGGCGCAGGCAAAAGCACCTTATTAAAACTGATCGCGGTATTAGAGCGTCCCACATCGGGCAACATTTACCTCAATAACGTCGATCTTTCGCTCATCCAGCGACGTAATATTCCACAACTGCGACGCCAAATTGGCATCATTTTTCAAAACCCTGCGCTGTTATATGACCGATCCGTATTTGACAACGCGGCTTTACCACTGATCATTTCAGGGTATCACCCCAACGACATTGGACGCCGAGTGCGCGCTGCCCTAGACAAAGTCGGTTTGCTCAAACGTGAACATGTCAATCCGGTCACCCTTTCCAGCGGTGAACAACAACGCGTTGGTATCGCCCGGGCCATCGTGGGCAAACCCTCGGTCATTCTCGCTGACGAACCCACGGGCAACGTCGACCCAACCCTATCTCGTGAAATCATGACATTATTTGAGCAATTCCAACAGGTCGGCGTCACTTGTCTCATTGCCACGCACGATTTAGAATTGATTCGCCACATGCCTTATCGACAGCTCCACTTAGACCATGGTGGCTTAGTGACACTCACACCGGCGGCGAACTAACAACCACTCAACAAAAAGCGATATCACAGAGCATCATGTCCCGAAAAACCAACACTCGAAAAGGCGCAACTTCATCGCATAGCGATACCACACGGGCGAATGATGGTCTCAATCCAACCAACCAACCAAAAAGCAAAGCCAATAATAAAAAAACGCGTGCTCGCTCTCGCTTCAAAGAATATCAACAACACCACCACTACGCCTGGCAAAGTTCCCTTATACGCGTCCGCCACGCCCCTATTGCTACTTTATTGACCGTAGTTGTCATCGCCATTGCACTCAGTTTACCCGCCGCATTGCAAATACTTATCAAAAACACCTATCAATTTAGTAACAGTTGGCAAAACAGCATGCAAATATCATTGTATTTGCACTTAGGGATCAGTGACGAAATCGCCTTAAAACTCAAACAGTCGATTGAGCAAAAACCCATCGTACAAAAAGTCGATTTTATCTCTAAAGAAAAAGCCTTAGAAGAATTCAAAAACCATTCAGGTTTTGCCGGTGCCATTGCCCAACTCGATGACAATCCATTACCTTCGGTATTAGTGGTTACGCCAAACATACCAAACCAAGATAACCTGGAAATTCAAAAATTATTTAAGCATTTGGCAACAAACCCTGCCGTAGAAACCGCACAAATGGACTTTGAATGGTTAAAGCGCTTAATGAGCCTCATCGCTATCATTAAACAAGTTGTTTTATTGATCACCCTATTTCTCATTTTCTCCGTCATTGTGGTTATCGGAAATACCATTCGACTGATGGGACAAAGTTATTTACAAGAAATAGAAATCAGCAAATTAGTAGGGGCCACTGATGCGTTTGTACGCCGCCCCTTTCTTTATACCGGTTCCTTATATGGTTTTGTGGGCAGTGTCTTTGCTTGCCTTTGCGTCACTGGCGCCGTGGCCTGGCTAAATGGCCCAGTTAATGAGTTGGCAGCGCTTTACCACAACGCATTTACTTTAATTAATTTAAGCCTGAGTGACATTGCCACCCTGCTTTGCCTCGGTATCGTACTCGGCTTTGGTGGCGCGTGGATTGCATCAAATCAATTTCTGAAGCATATGGATTAACGTCAATTAGCTAATCTGATGAAAACTACAATATTAAAAAGGAGTCCACCAACTGTGGTAAAATTTGCCAATGGTAGCGATACACGATGTAGCTTTTGCACCTCATTTGCTTATAAAAAAAGCACATTATACGATCAGTACTTAACAGCGTAATAATCTAAAGGAAAAATATAGTGACCAATCATTTGTTGCCAGCAGACCTCATAGGTCCGCAAGGCAGTATTGATGCTTACATCCACATGGTTAACCAAGTGCCTACTCTCAGCATCGAAGAAGAACGAGGGTTAACCAAACAACTGAGCCAGGAAAATAACCTGGATGCGGCACGCCAACTGGTATTATCACATTTGCGTTATGTAGTTTATGTGGCACGGGGATATAGTGGATATGGGTTACCCCAAGCCGACCTTATCCAAGAAGGCAATATCGGCTTGATGAAAGCGGTCAAACGTTTTGATCCCAGTCATGGCGTACGGCTTATTTCATTTGCCGTCCACTGGATTCGTGCTGAAATTCACGAATTCATCTTACGTAACTGGCGTATTGTCAAAGTTGCCACCACCAAAGCCCAACGCAAGCTATTTTTTAATCTTCGCAAAACCAAGAAACGACTCGGCTGGTTCACTCAGGAAGAAGTACAAGCCGTTGCCCAAGACCTAGGCGTCAGCCCAGAAACTGTGCTCGAAATGGAGCAACGACTCAGTAATCAAGATGCCTCATTTGAGGCCCATGCTGAGCAAGACGAACATAAGCATGAATATCAATCACCCGCCTCCTATCTGCAAGATGTCGCGGCAGACCCCGCCCATAAGCTGGAGAAAAGCGACTGGGAAGAACACACCACGAATCGTTTGCACCGGGCACTCAATTCACTGGACGAACGCAGTCGAGATATCCTAGGTAAACGCTGGCTAAACAACGAAAAATCCACGTTACAAGATTTGGCTGATTTTTATAACATCTCCGCAGAACGCATTCGGCAATTGGAAAAAAATGCACTTAAGAAGTTGCAAAAATCATTAGATACTCAGCCTGACATAACATAACTGAAAAGCGGTCTTTGTTTCGCGCTTTCTCGATGCTAAGCGCGAAATCGCCCACCACCAACAAAAACCCATCGCAATAAACAGCTTCTAAAATCCGCCTACAAATAAAATAATTCTATGCATGAATTTATTTTATTAATAGGTCCATCCTCAATCCGCAACCTCAACACAGCTAACCTTTTAAAATTATTATATTTAATGACATAACAAAAGATGGGAAAAAGCGTCGCAGGAACTATTCAATGTATTAGCACTCGAACCGATTAACTGCTAACATAATATGTCAGAAAAGCTTCCATAATTTATTTTAAAGAGAGAAAACCTTGAAAAACAATCAGTTAACAGCAAGCTTAGCGGTGCCTCAAGGTAGCTTAGAGGCCTATATTGGCGCAACCCATCAGATTCCGATGCTGAGCTTGCAAGAAGAGCAAGCCCTTGCGCAACAATACCGCACAGAAAATGATATTGACGCCGCTCGCAAGCTTGTCATGGCCCATTTGCGTTATGTGGTGAGTGTCGCTCGTGGATATGCGGGTTATGGTTTGCCCCAAGCCGACCTCATCCAAGAAGGCAATATTGGACTGATGAAGGCTGTCAAGCGATTTGATCCTGACATGGGGGTACGACTGGTCTCTTTCGCTGTGCATTGGGTTCGTGCTGAAATTCACGAATACATTATACGCAATTGGCGTATCGTCAAAATTGCCACCACCAAAGCGCAACGCAAGTTATTTTTTAACTTAAGAAAATCAAAAAAGCGACTCGGCTGGTTTACTCAAGAGCAAGTTGCAGAAGTTGCCCAGCAGCTCAATGTGAGCACCGCCGAAGTACTGGAAATGGAAAAACGGCTCAGCAGCCATGACGCCCCATTTGACATCCCGCCAGAGACTCAGGACGATGTAAATAACGAAACCTTTGCTCCCGCCAGTTATTTAGAGGATAAAATGGCTGACCCGGCGACCCAGCTAGAATCCGCAGACTGGTCTGAGAATCGTGAGCAACTGTTGAATAACGCCTTAGCGACATTAGACGAGCGCAGCCGGGATATTTTAGCGAAACGCTGGTTAGCAGAGAGCAAAGCCACCTTGGTGGATTTAGCCAATCAATACCAAGTCTCTGCCGAGCGCATTCGACAAATCGAAAATAGCGCGCTGAAAAAATTAAAAAAAGCCATGTCTTAAAACCGATAGCGCATGGGTTATCAAATTGCCTATGCGCTCCTGGTCACATTTTGCAAAGCTGTGCGTCTAGCTCTACTCGCTCCTGCATAGCGCCATCAATTACACTCACTCCCATAACAACAAGTCCTACAGCCATTCGTAGAATAACTTCCCGGTTTCGCGTCTCGGTTTTATCTCCTGAGTTACCTAAAGCAACCGACTGTTGACGCCCTACCTCCGGCATCCATGCCATCGTCAATCAGAACGTGTTCAACCTAGGCTTCCTTATCAACTAAACGATTGATATAAATAAACTTAATGTATTTAATAGGCCCCGTGCTATCTCAATGAGTCATGTTATAATGCCTCCTAAATGTATGTTTAAAAGGCTAAAAATAGACATGACGCAGCGTCAACCACTCCCTGTGGAGAAGTTATATCGGATTTGCGAGCCCACCTTATTGGGTTTTGAGACCACCGATGAATTACAAGAGCGATCCGAAAACATCAGACAAACGCGAGCACTCGAATCCGTCAAATTTGGTATCGGCATGCAAACCGATGGTTACAACATCTATGTGCTCGGAACAACAGGCGCGGGTAAATTTACTTTTATCAAGCAATTTTTAGAAAAACATGTCGCCCAGCAAACCACACCTTCTGACTGGTGTTATTTAAATAACTTTGCCGACCCCATACGACCTCATGCCTTGCAATTACCTGCCGGAAAAGGTAGCCAGCTCAAACAGAATTTAAATGAACTGATTGATGCCCTATTACACGCTATACCCGCCACGTTCGAAAGCACGACTTATCAATCCCAACTTAAAGCTCTCGAAGACAAACTGCTCAATCGTGAAGAAGAAGCCATCAATGTACTTCGCCAGCAAGCACTCAAACAGCAAATTGATCTGGTACACACCCCAACAGAATTTATTTTAGCGCCATTACACGGTGAAAAAATTATTGCCCCAGAAGAATACGAAAAACTGCCTCGTGAACTACGTGAGAAAACAGAGAAACGCATCGCTGAACTAGAATCACGTTTACAAGCCATCTTGCAACAAGTGCCAAAATGGCGCCAAGAAACCCAACAGCAAATCAAGCAACTCAATCGTGAAACCATTCTATTAGCCACAGGTTATCTCATCGACCAGTTAAAAACGAATTATCGAGACATACCTGACATCCAAGATTATCTCGAACAAATCCAAGACGACATCATCAAAAACATTGAAGGCATCAAGTTAAAAAACCAGTCCGAGTCCTTCGGTAAAAATAAAGAAGAAATCAAAGAGCGATTTTTAAGGCGATACAATATCAATTTGCTCATTGATAATAGCCAATGCCAAGGGGCTCCCATTGTTTATTTAGATAACCCCACCCATGACAACCTGCTAGGCTCCATAGAGCATCTTTCACAAATGGGGACTTTAGTGACGGACTACATGCTCATTAAAGCTGGCGCGCTGCATCGAGCCAATGGTGGTTATTTAATTATTGATGTACAAAATATATTATCTCAACCCCAAGCATGGGAAGCATTAACACGCACCTTATCCACCCATCGCATTCGCATCGAAACCTTAGGACAAATGTTAGGACTAATCCATACCGTCACACTGGAGCCTGAACAAATTCCACTGGACATTAAAGTCGTATTGTTAGGCAGTCCCCAAGTTTATTATTTGCTTTGTGAATACGACAAAGATTTTAGTACGCTTTTCAAAGTAGCTGCCGACTTTGACGATCAAATAGAGCGAACCGATGATTCTGTCATTGAATACGTTAAAGTCATTAATAATGTAATAAAACGCGATCAACTCTGTCCGTTTCACTGCAGTGCCGTCGCACGAATTATTGAACACAGCTCACGCCTTGTTGAAGATAGCGAGAAATTAGCCGCCCACATGGGAGATCTCATTGATCTTATCCGAGAAGCGGAATATTGGGCGAAACAACGCGAGCACAAAATAGTGGAAGCTGTTGACGTGCAAAAAGCGATTGATCAGCAAATTTTTCGCGCCAACCGCATCCACACCGAAATCAAAGAAGCCATTCTCAGAAATGCCGTCTTGATTCGTACAGAAGATTACCAAATTGGACAAGTCAATGGTTTATCGGTCATCGAGCTAGGCAATTTTTTGTTTGGCCAACCCTCTCGCATCACGGCCACCGCCCGATTAGGCGACGGTAAAGTACTAGATATTGAACACGAATCAGAGTTAGGTGGTGAAATTCATTCCAAGGCCGTGCTCATTTTATCCCATTACCTGAGTTCACATTACGTAAAACACCGCCCGCTCTCTTTATCCGCCAGTGTTGTCTTTGAGCAATCCTACGGCGATGTGGAAGGCGATAGCGCCTCTATACCAGAACTTTGCGCATTATTATCAGCGATTGGCAACATCCCCGTAAAACAGTCTATCGCCGTCACGGGTTCAGTGGATCAATACGGACAAGTGCAAGTCATTGGGGCTGTCAATGAGAAAATTGAAGGGTTCTTTGATATTTGCCAGGCACGTGGCTTGAATGGAAAACAAGGCGTCATCATCCCATGCGCCAATGAACAACATCTAATGCTTCGTCAAGATATTATTGATGCGGCCAAACAAAATTTATTCCATGTCTACACGATAAACACCATTGATGAAGCCATGGAACTGCTAACAGACTTACCCGCAGGTAGCAGAAATGATAACGACTGCTTTCCTGAGCACACCATTAATCATAAAATCGAAGCACAACTCATTCTTTTCGCCGATATCGCACAATCGCATCCGGATCAAACCATGGCTGGAGAAATAGATCATCAAGAGGAAAACGAACACAAACAGAAATCTGATTCAGATCCTGATCAGCCCACATTAATTTTTAGATTATGGAATCGTGCGCTCAGCATTTTTTCCAGGAATTAAAAATGTTGTTACTGGCTCTCGTTCCCACAGCCCAGCAACGGCGGAGCTCTGGGAACGCAGCAATCAGCAAACTGCGATTGCTATAACCGACCGGCGCTAGCAACCAAATTAAAAAATTAAGAGGTATAAACACGCTGCCATTATTTCGCATCCAACCTCGCCCAAACCCTACGCTTAACCAAATAGAAAAGCACGGTTAACAGAATGAGATAGGCGATAACATAAAACCCCGTGGTATATCGCTCTTGGGCATGAGGATCAGCAGTCCATTGCAAAAACGATGCAACGTCTGCAGCTTTCGCTCTAAGGAGCGATTTTTCTTGCTCGTTAGCTTGCACAGAATAAGCGAAAGGGTCAGGCATTTTAGTGCCCGAGAATAATCGATTATCAATCGTTCCGTCCGCTTTTTTTTCATAGCTCAATAACAAAGAATAAATGTACTGAGCACCTCCCTCATACGCATAGGCCGCCATGGATAAATCGGGCGGATGCATGCCAAACACAGTCTGCGTAGCCTCCGCTGTCATCATACTACTTAGTGGATCAAAAAGCTGTCGGTCACGCTGTAGTCGACGAATGTCATCTTCTGTAAAGCCCACTTGAGTCAAGCTATTATATTTCACATATTTTAGACTATGGCACATCATGCATAGATTAGTAAAAACTTCCGCGCCTCGTTGTAATGTTGCCTCATCGGTTTGCAGATCAAAATCTAACAGCGCACGATCACCACTTGCCCAAACAAACGTTGGGCTTGCGTACAACAAAGCACTCGCGAGTATCAGCTGAGCCATTAATCGCATTATTTTTTTACCTTGGCTAATTGTTCCGCTTCTGATGCCATCATGTCTTCAATTTCCTTAGGCAACCCACGTTTACGCAGCCACGCCTCTTCTTTCTTTGACATTAAAGGCAATAACAAAAACAATCCGAAATAAATGAAGGTCGCCACCTGACCAACTACCGTTAACAAGCCTTCTGGTGGTTTCGCCCCAACATAAGTGAGTACCGCCACGTCAATAGCAAAAACGTAGAACATGGCTCGATACCAAGGCCGATATTTCGCGCCACCCGGTATCTTTGAACGATCAATAAATGGCATCATGGCAAAAATCAAAATTGACAAACCCATGGCCACAACGCCGCCTAACAAATCAGGGATGGAACGCAAAATGGCATAAAACGGTAAAAAATACCATTCCGGCACAATATGTTCAGGTGTCTTCAAAGGATTGGCGGGTATATTATTGGCAGCTTCAATAAAAAGATTAGGACCGAAAAACACGAACAAACAAAAAACGGTTAAAAATACACCCAAACCATAAAGATCCTTTACTGTAAAATACGGATGGAATGGAATATTATCCTTGTCCGCCAAATTGATGCCCGATGGATTACTACTACGTACCATATGAAGTGCCACCAAATGGATGATGACACCCCCAGTAATAATAAAGGGAAACAAATAATGAAGTGCGAAAAATCGCGTTAACGTCGCATCACCTACCGCATAATCACCACGCAACCAAATAACAATTTCATCGCCAATAAAGGGAGTGGCGCGAAATAGATTGGTAATCACTTGCGCGCCCCAATACGACATTTGCCCCCAAGGTAACAAATACCCCATAAATGCCGTTGCCATGAGCAAAATCAACAACACTTGGCCAGTCCACCACATCAATTCTCGTGGCGATCGATAGGAACCGTAATAAAGTGTGCGAGCCATATGAATAAAAATGACCGCAAAAAAAGCCGATGCGCCGGTAGAATGGAGATAACGAATCAACCAACCGTAATTCACATCTCGCATAATGTGTTGCACAGAATCAAACGCTAGCGCTGCATCAGGCTTATAGTGCATCGCCAAAAAAATACCGCTAATAATCTGTAGCACGAGTACGATGCCGGCTAAAAAACCGAAATTCCACCAATAACTCAAATTACGCGGCGTCGGATATTCCGTCAGCTCGTCCTTAACAAATTTTGTCATCGGAAAGCGTGCATCAATCCAGTTTATCAAGCGGTTCATAGCTAAAACCTCGTTAAGCTTCGCCAATAACTAATTTTTTATCGGAGATAAAGTCGTAAGGCGGTAATGCTAAATTGGTGGGAGCTGGGCCACGAAGAATTCGCCCGCTATTATCGAACACGCTACCATGGCAAGGACAAAACCAACCGGCATCTTGGCGGTTAGGTACACATCCTAAATGCGTGCATACCCCCACCACCACCAACCACTCCGGTTTTTTGACACGTTCTTGATCGGCTTGCGGATCTTTTACTCCCGCAGAATCAGCCATGCTGGCAATTTGCTGATCAGTTCGATGTAAAACAAAAACCGGCTTTCCCTGCCAAGCAATGGTTTTTGCACTGCCAAGTTCTATGCCATTTAAGTCAACTTCGACTTTAGCTTTAGAAAGCACATCCTGACTTGGATTCATGCTATTGATGAATGGCCAAGAAGCCGCAGCGATACCTGCTCCTGCCACGACACCAGTAGCCACAGTCAAAAAGTCTCGCCTGTCAGGATTGTCAGGATTGTCAGGATTGTCAGAAATTTCGGGAACACTCGATTGTTTATCGTCGCTCATTGGCTCTCACTTTTGCAGCACAAGACCACGCTTAAATATAACGTATAGTTTAGATGCAAATAGACAATTTTTTAAATTATTTTAACGACGAAAAATACGCGGCAATATCAACAATGTCGGCATCGCTCAAATTTTTTGCCATAGAAGCCATAATGGGATTATTACGATTACCGTCTTTATAATCTTTAATCGCTTTTGCCAAATAAACTTCTTTTTGACCTGCTAAATTCGGCACATCCGGTGTCAAACTGATACCATCCGCACCATGGCAACCACCGCATAAAGTGGCTTTAGTTTTACCTGCAACAGCATCTGCGGCGTAAACGGAAGAAAAGAAACAAGATAAAACCAGGGTGAATAATAAAGCATATATCGATTTGCTCATCGCACTATCCTTTGTAATCACAAGTTCGAATATTAGTGTACCTTAATATATCGAACCAGTAAATAAACTTGAAAAAAATTATCGCAGCAAAACCTATAAAACAGTAAAGTAAACTGCGTCTGATTTCGACGAATCAATGACGAAAATGCCTAATACCAGTAAACACCATAGCAATGTTATGTTCATTAGCCGCATCAATCACTTCCTGGTCTCGCATCGAACCACCAGGTTGAATCACCGCCTTCACACCCGCATCAGCTGCCGCATCAATACCATCACGAAAAGGAAAAAACGCATCAGAAGCCATCACTGAGCCTCTCACCTCAAGTGCTTCATCAGCCGCTTTTATATTAGCGATTTTAGCACTGTATACGCGACTCATTTGCCCTGCTCCCACGCCAATCGTTTGCTGCTGTTTGGCGTAAACAATCGCGTTGGACTTCACCATTTTTGCCACTTTCCAGGCAAACAACAAATCGCTAAATTCCTGCTCCGTCGGTGCCCGAGTACTAACCACACGCAGATCGTCCCGTTGCACATTGGCTTGGTCACAATCTTGCACCAACAAACCACCGACAATGCGCTTATAATCACAATATGGCACGCTTGTTTGCTGCTGCCAATAGCCCGTTACCAACACCCGCACATTAGGCTTTGATGCCAGCACAGCTAATGCATCTTCAGCCACTTCAGGTGCAATCATAACTTCAACAAATTGCCGTTTTATGACTTCTTGCGCCGTTGTTTTATCAAGCTTGCCGTTAAACGCAATAATCCCACCAAAGGCCGAAGTAGGATCCGTACGATAAGCCCCGTCATAAGCCGCAAACAAATCATCGCACATAGCAACACCGCAAGGATTGGCATGCTTGACAATAACACAAGCTGGCCGCTCAAATTGCTTCACACATTCCAGCGCCGCATCAACATCCGTTATGTTATTAAAAGACAACATTTTGCCTTGTAACTGCTGCGCCGAAGCAACACCGATCGGCGTATTGACAGACTCGTGGTAAAACGCAGCTTCTTGATGCGGATTTTCGCCGTAACGTAAATCCTGTTTTTTTTCAAATTGTAGGTGATACGTTTTAGGAAATTTAATCTTGTCACCAGAAGGTGCAATACATGCCAAATAATTGGCAATCGCACCATCATAGGTCGCCGTATGCGAAAAGGCTTTTTGCGCTAAATAGAAGCGCGTTTCACGGGAAATATCCCCCTGATTTTGAGCAAGCTCATCCAAGATTATTGAATAATCATCAGGGTCCACCACGACCGCAACATCCGCATGATTCTTAGCCGCAGCCCGCAGCATAGCAGGCCCACCGATATCGATATTCTCAATGGCTTGAGCAAAGCTGCAATCTGGATTTTCGACAGTTTTTTGAAAGGGGTATAAATTGACAATCACTAAATCGATCGCAGCAATACTATGCGCTTTCATGACTTCATCATCCACACCACGACGCCCTAAAATACCACCGTGAATTTTAGGATTGAGAGTTTTCACTCGGCCATCCATCATTTCAGGAAAACCCGTGTATTCGGAAACTCCTGTAACTTTAATATGATGTTCCGATAATAATTGCGCAGTACCTCCGGTCGATAAAATCGCGACCCCCATTGCATCCAAATAAGAAGCTAATTGGACGATACCTTGCTTATTAGAAACACTAATAAGCGCTTGCTTGATGATAGACATAAACAAAACTCAGGAAAAATATTGAAATAAATTTGGGTTAAATAAACTAATACCTAAGGCATATCAGCAACGCATACAATACTAGCGTTGATACACGAGGCAAACCAATTATGAACCCATGAAGGAATAAGGCGATCTGCGGTATGAAACTACAAGGAGACCCATAATATCGTCACAATAGCCCACGGCTCAGAATGCATCCATCACACCAATCACAAGCTAGAGTCAACAGCACAATGCGACTATAAAATAGTCATCCCCTCATATGCTCGCAACGAAACGGGCCTGTTTAGTTGGTGACGTATATCATTAAGCACTGAACGACAACAACAAAGCACACTGTTTCATCAAGGCACAGCCGATTTACGCCCACAAATCAGTAAACCGCTTCGCCGCGAGCCTGAGATTGTAGTAACACGCTCTAATGTAAGGCATCAACCACCTAACCATCGATCAATGCACTTCTCTCATGTAAAATGAAAGAAAGATTTAGCAACAGCCTAATAGCACGATATACCAAACATTCGCACTTAGTGCGTGCGATTACTCTATAATTGAGTACTATTTATTACATCACATTTACTGCCGATACGACAAAACGGGGTTTCTAAGGCAATGATGGTGTGACGCAACGGTTTAGATCAATCTAAACCGTGTAATCGCAACTTCTTGCGTAAAGTCCCTCGATTGATGCCCAATATTTCGGCAGCTTGGGTTTGGTTACCACGCGTGTGACGAAGTACTGTTTCCAGTAAAGGTCGTTCGACTTCCCCTATGACCATTTGGTACAAATTGGTAATCTTATGACCTTCCAAATCCGCCAAATACGCCCGAAGCGCTTCCTTAACGCTTTCGTTAATGGTTTCTTTTTTGGAGCCATCGTTAGTTTGTAAAGACGTAATTTCCGCTGTGTTGTTACCAGCTAATCCGGTCATGCCGCTTTTTCACCTTCTGCTATTAATTGACCAAAAAATTGAGTTACCAATGCGAATTGCTGTTCTGCCGTCTCTGCTCGGTTCACAATTCTCTTCAATTGTTGACCCGAAGGTAAGAGATGGCTATACCAGCCAATATGCTTTCTAGCGATACGTCCGCCAAGGAACTCACCATAAAAATCATACAAATTTCTTAGGTGCTCGCAAAGCACGTTTTGCACTTCTTCAAAACCAGGCTTCGATAGTTGCATACCCGTTTCAAGAAAATAATTCATTTCTCGAAAGATCCACGGATAACCTTGTGCAGCACGACCAACCATCACCGCATCTGCACCCGTATAGTCTAAAACAAATTTTGCCTGTTGTGCAGAGTTTATATCACCATTAGCAATAACAGGAATAGAAATCTGCGACTTTATTTCGGCAATGGTATCGTATTCAGCACTCCCTTTGTATAAACATGCTCGAGTTCGACCATGAACCGCGAGTGCCTGTATACCGGCTTGTTCAGCTATGCGAGCAATCTGGCATCCATTTTGGTTAGCTCTATCCCACCCAGTCCTTATTTTCAATGTAACAGGGACATCAACTGCGTTAACAACAGAATCAAGAATTTTACCAACTAATGATTCGTTCTTTAACAAAGCCGAACCCGCCGCAACATTGCAAACCTTCTTTGCAGGACAACCCATATTAATATCTATGATTTGCGCGCCGTTATCAACATTCATCTTTGCCGCTTCGATCATCGCACTCGGATCGGCTCCCGCGATTTGCACTGATCGCGGTTCACTTTCACCTTCAAAATCCAAACGGCGACGCGTTTTTTCTGTCTTCCAAAGTCGACGGTCAGATGTCACCATTTCAGACACAACCAAACCAGCACCATAGCGTCGACAAAGTTGACGAAACGGTCGATCGGTTATACCTGCCATTGGTGCAAGTAACACATTACTTGTCAACAGAAATGGACCAACACGCATGTTAAGATTAATGTTTCCACGAAAAAAAGGAATCACATCATAACTATTTCGCTCGTATTATGAAAGACTTCTTTGCATAAAAATTCATCTTATGCTTTTTTTTTATAAAAGAACACAGATACATTAAAAACTTTGTCATATTGTGGTATAAGTCTTACCGGTTAGATCAAAAAAAGAACGATATTGACAGTTTCACCCATATTCACAATGAACATAGCCGAAGTATGGCAAAAGAGAACCATTAATTTCCAAGGAAATAAAAACCGCAATGAAAGATCAAAAAAAGACAGTTTGTCGATTGCCTCCTCAAGTTTTGATCATAATTCAAGCGAATATATCAAACAGGGGGCAAATGCTGAAGTCTAAAAAAGCAGATAGGATTAAAGAACAGGAGAAATTGCATACTTAGTCGCTAAACTCAAATTGAAACAAACAAATAAAAACATTTCAACGAAAAGTGAATTCAAAATTGACCGCTTCCTCCCCTGGATCAACAATTTCCAACATAATTCTCACTGGTATATTTACCGGCATCCCCTCTTCTATAACCACTTCTTTCCCTAAATATTCACTGGGCTGAAAAGGGCGCTGAGCAATCAATTCATCGTTTAACCCCGAAAAGCTCATGACTAATACTGGATAAGGTTGAATGAAATCCGCTTTATTGATAATAGTTGCAGTAATCAACAGGGCATTCTTTGACTTAGGGTGCGACCTGACATCACGATTCAGTAACTCAACTTGACTAATATTTCTAGGATCTTCACAGCTTTTGAATGGACGAATTACAGCACACAAGGCATCAACCACAGGCATTGCCGCAGGATATTCTGCCAATTTTTCTCGGTTGGTGTACACCAATTGGCCGATTAAAAGTATGAGCAAAAAACAAACAACACCCCCCCAAATAATCCTCCTAAGCCAGTTCGTCGATTGCTTTTGTGGTTCCCCACCCAGCTCTTCCAAAACAAATCGATCCGGCGCATGGGTAAGCTCAGCCCCATTATCTTCTTCGGTTTGTTTGATGTTTTTTTGTGACTTGATCTCTGATGTCTGCGCCTTATTCGCAGACAACGCCTCCTCAAACGACGCGGTAGCATCGCTGGTGATCTGCTCGTCCTGAACTTTCTGAGAGATCGATTTATCATCAACCTCATCATCGTCGAAGGCTTCCAACTTTGAAATCGTCGTAGGCACACGAAAACTCTGATCACCTGCATCAAAATCCAACGCAGAGAGCTCGCTTAATAATTGTTCATCTGCTGCTTGCTGTTTTTTATCATCGGCAGGAATATCTAGCGCATCATCAGAGTCTAAAAACTCTTTTAGCGCAGCCATATCTTCTTCGAAGCTTGATCCACCTTGTTGAGTAGAATGATTTAAGCTCTCAATATCCTTATCTTCGGGATCTAATGACTGCTCGGCAGGCAGAACAAACTGGTTAGACTCGTGCTCTGGAGCCAACGTATGCTGTATATCTTTGTCATTTTGATCAATTAGCCCATTCTGCTCAACATACCCATCGGTTAGATTACCAACGGCGGAAAAAACAGTATTGCAACGTCCACAGCGCACTTTTCCTTGCGCTGCGTTTAATTGTTCAGCGGTCACCTTAAAAATTGTTGCGCAATTAGGGCATTCCGTGTACATATTTTAATCCAGTTTCGTATAAAATATTAAATCAACACTGACCTTCCAGCCATAATCCTAAAACCTCAGCCAATCCACAGCACACCGTATAATCCCTTAGCCACGTTGCTAGATTCACAGAATGATAAAACCGAGTTTACTAATTTGATTTTACAGAAGTTTTCTTCGCACAATAAAATAACAAACGGCTATAAAATAGAAAAATCTTTATAAATCAAACCTGTTATAGATTGATGACTAACTGGTTACCAATATCGGTACGATAATAATAAACTTGACAAGTCGGATTTTCAAAACCTGTTATCGGGTAAAATAGCGTATTTGTTATCACCAAGTTGGTTGGAACCGTGCTTTTATATAATCAGAACTCGCGTAAAAATCAGCGGACCTCGTGCTTTTCAAACCAACATTTCCCACACCCGAGCCTACAAAATATAGCTGCCAACTCCCCTACTTTTTTATTTTTGTCCCACCAAGCAAACACCATTCATTTTTTCGACGTATCAAATCCATAGTAAAATAATCATTATAGGTTTTGATCACCTCATCAGCTTGATCAAAAAGAATTCCAGATAATACAATTTCGCCACCAGGAAGCACATAACTCGACAAATTTTCCGCAAGCGAGATCAATGGATTCGCCAATATATTCGCCATCAATACATCAAACTGTCCGCCACAAAATCCACTGGGTAGCATCACCGAGAGCTTAGACTCAACCTCATTTGCTTTCGCATTGGCCATGGTAGCCTGCAGCGCTTGCGGATCAATATCAATCGCATCGACTGATTTCGCGCCGAGCTTTAGTGCTGCAATACTTAAAATACCTGAACCGCAACCATAATCAACTACCTGGCAGCCAGGTACTAAATAGTTATCTAACCATTCCAAGCATAATGCCGTTGTTTCATGAGTTCCCGTACCAAATGCCAATCCCGGATCTAAGCGAATGTTAACTGCATTCGCCTGTTTGATTTCATAGACCGTTGGTACAATCCATAACCGCTCCCCAAACTGCATGGGTTTAAAATCATCCAGCCACTCACGTTCCCAAACTTTATCGGCGAGCTTGGCGAGGTGATACTCAGGAAGTGGCTTTGGGTGCAATAATTCACCAAGCCCCGTCAACAGCGCAGCAGAGTCTACCGTGGTTTCAAATAAACCAATCACTTTGGTTGTCGCCCATAATGGAGCCTCACCAAGTGCCGGTTCAAACACTGGCCCACCTTGCGATTCCTGCATCGTCACTGCCAGTGCTTCCGCATTTTCTAAAAACTCAGCAACCGCCTGAGCATCATCAATATCTACATCGAAAACGATCTGTAACCATGCCATAAGACAATATATTGCCCACTAAGATTTTGCGTTATCCTGGCATAGCACAAACGATGCAATGCTGCTAACAGCAAATAAATTTTAAAATTAATTCAAAAAGGAAAAGCACAACCTCTGCACATCACAAGTACAAAGATTGAATCTATCTCAATGTTAGTTTTCTAATTTTTTTTCGAGATAGTGAATGTTAGTACCGCCCGCCAAAAAACCGGCATCTTTAAAAATATCTTCATGCAATGCAATATTGGTCTTAATACCATCAATCACGATTTCATTAAGCGCATTACGCATCCGAGCCAATGCCGACTCCCGGGTATCACCATGAGCAATAAGTTTACCAATCATTGAATCGTAATAGGGAGGCACAAAATAACCATTATAAATATGCGACTCCACACGAATCCCCGGCCCACCCGGCGCATGAAACTGGCTAATGACGCCAGGAGACGGCATAAATGTCCTTGGATCTTCGGCATTGATACGGCATTCCACGGCATGGCCCCGCATATGAATATCGTGTTGTTGGTAGCCAATGGATTCACCCGCCGCAATACGAATTTGCTCTTTCACCAAATCAACCCCGGTGACCATTTCTGTCACAGGATGCTCAACTTGTAAACGGGTATTCATTTCAATGAAATAAAACTGACCATTCTCATACAGAAATTCAAAAGTCCCTGCGCCCCGATAACTAATTTGACGACACGCAGCGGCACAACGCTCACCCATATCTTGCCGTATTTCCACACTAATGCCTGGCGCCGGCGCTTCTTCTATCACTTTTTGATGACGGCGTTGCATGGAACAATCACGTTCGCCTAAATGTATCGCATTACCCTGGGTGTCTGCTAATACCTGAAATTCAATATGGCGAGGATCTTCTAAAAATTTTTCCATATAAACCGTATCATTACCAAATGCGCTTAACGCTTCTGATTGAGTGAGCGAAATGGCATTTAATAGCGCGGCTTCACTGCGCACAACCCGCATGCCTCGACCACCTCCCCCACCTGCCGCTTTAATAATCACAGGGTACCCAATCCCTTTTGCAGTACGTAAATTTGCATCGGGATTATCTGTTAATGGACCATCCGAACCGGGTACACACGGTACGCCTGATTCTTTCATAGCCTTAATGGCTGACACTTTATCGCCCATTAGGCGAATCGTATCCGGCCTGGGACCGATGAAAATAAAACCACTGGACTCCACTCGCTCGGCAAAATCAGCATTTTCTGATAAAAATCCATAACCGGGATGTATCGCAACGGCATCAGTCACTTCTGCAGCACTAATCAGTGCCGGAATATTCAGATAACTTTCATTAGACGGTGCCGCACCAATACATACTGATTCATCTGCTAAGCGCACGTGCTTTAAATCTCGATCAGCATCCGAATGCACCGCAACGGTTTTTATCCCCAACTCCCGGCACGCACGCAATATCCGTAAAGCGATCTCACCGCGATTCGCTATCACAATTTTATTTAACATAAACAAACTCTAAAAATTTGGAAAAACACGCTATTACCATCATAAAACAGCATCCGCAACCGTCCCGAAAGTATTTGCCTTGCGCACTTTTAATAAACGTGCTTATCGATAAAATCGAAAGATGATACAAACAGCCAAAGACAGTCAGTTTTACACTTCTTGTTCAGAAGTGCATTATCAATGAGCAACAGCACGGTGTTTTAATCGATTGGAAGCGTAACAGCTAATGGTTTCACTCAATGGCAAACATAGGTTGCCCGTATTCAACTGGCTGGCCATTTTCTGCCAAAATCGCGCTAATAACACCTGACTTATCCGCTTCGATTTGATTGAGAATCTTCATCGCCTCAATAATACATAGCGTATCACCCATGCTCACCCGCTGACCAATATCAACAAAAGGTTTCACGCCCGGTGACGCAGCTCGATAGAAAGTGCCGACCATGGGGGAGCTCACAACATGCCCTTTAATCTCATCTTCTACAGCCACTTCAGGGGACAGTGGCGTACTTTTCTCAGGTACACCGACAGACGCAACAACAACAGGGGCCGCCGGAGCAGCCTGCAAATGGCGGCTAATTCTAACGGATTCCTCGCCTTCATGAATCTCAATTTCTGATACGCCGGATTCCTCTAGCAGTTCAATCAGTTTTTTGATCTTTCGTATATCCATCGTTACGATAACGCCCTCGCTTCTAAATATTTTACGCCAGCACGAACCGCCAATTCGTATCCCATTGCGCCCAACCCGGTAATCGTTCCTATTGCGATATCAGAAAAATAAGAATGATGACGAAAAGATTCTCGCGCATGCACATTAGATAAATGCACTTCAATAAAAGGGATCCCGATGGCTAACAACGCATCACGTAACGCAATACTTGTGTGGGTAAATGCAGCTGGATTAAATATGATAAAATCAATGTTTTTGGCTTTCGCCGCATGAATCCGGTCAATGAGCTCATACTCGGCATTGCTTTGCAGCGTTTCGAAACCATAACCTTGATCCGCTAGCAACAACTGCAACGCCTCATTGATGGCTTGCAAACTCAATTGACCATAGTGTTTGGGCTCCCGATCACCTAATAAATTTAAGTTAGGCCCGTTTAAAACCAGAATCGTCTTCATATTAAAAATATTATTTCGTTATTTCTAACCGACGTTGGGCAACATAACATGCTCAGCATGGTCACCAGTAATCATTTCACATCGTATCTTCCAGCTGATATTGAAATCCGCAATTCATCAGCTGTTCTAATTAAATAGCACTCACTATGCCTTTTGATCTTGCACCATCCGGATTAGCTAAACGCAAAGTCGGATATGAAAACTGCCATTCGATGGCAATCCTGAGTACAATTACACGTTTACTCGGTATAAATAGGGATGTAAAGATAATGGCGAATTGTGCATGAGTTACCATTAGATGTCCAGACTTTTAGCGACATTCGCGACAATTCACGTTTTTTAATGAAAGATATTTTAATGGTGTTAGTGTGTGGCTCAGCCTAAAAAACATATCTAGCCACAAAACTCACTCGGTCAATGTGCAGCAGTGTTTAAATAAAGAACAGTAAATCGAAAATAAATCATAGCAAGACGGCGCTTGCTTACATGATAAAGACAAATAGTAACGTAATTTGTTAAAAAAATCAGAAAAACGCTTTGTTTCGATCACTTCCAGATTAAAATATTCGAAGAAAAAATCAAAGTAAATGCTTTATCTGTTGCTCAGCTTGTGCCTGAGTCAACTCACCTCGATGCATGTTAATAATATTTTTGTTTTTATCAATAATTACCGTATAGGGCAATGCGCCAAATCGATTACCATAGGCGACAGACACACGTTCTGCCTGTTTGCCACCCACCAAGATCGGATACTCAACGCCCAAGGTATCAACAAAGTCTTGCACTTTATCCGTTTCATCCAACGCAATGCCAATAAACTGTAAACCTTGTGCTGCATATTTTTCCTGCAGCGCAATAAATGCAGGCATTTCTTTGCGACATGGAGGACACCAAGTCGCCCAAAAATTAACCACCAGGACTTTACCATCCCATTCGCTCACTTGCCTCAACCTACCTTCCAAGTCGGGCAAAGAGAACTCAGGACGAAGTTTATTCGCTGATGTTAATGCAGCTGCATCGGCTATCGTTGACTCATCGGCGTGCTGCTGAGTTGAACGACCCGCATAAAAGCTGGTAACGGCAACCAGCACCATACCCAATAAAACAATAATCGTCAGTTTAGATGCTTTCATTGCTGTTATTGATTTCAAGACGGCACATCAAAAGCTTGTTGAATGTGTCGGCTAAAATCTTCCGCTTTCATAAAACCAACCACTCGATAAGCAGGTTTTTCTTGACCATCTAACCCAAAAAACAAAATGGAGGGGGGGCCGAACAAGTTAAATCGCTTTAACAAAGCCTTGTCATCATCATCATTGGCTGTCACATCGGCTTGCAACAATAAACCTTGCTCCATAATGCTGCGTACTGCGGGATCAGCAAAAGTGTAACGCTCCATTTCTTTACACGACACACACCAATCTGCATAAAAATCCAACATTACCGGTCGCCCTTGAGCATTCGCCGCCTGAATGGCGGCATCTAATGCCGCACTGGTTTTAACGACTTTAAAGTCCACCTCATGCGTACTTGCCTGACCATTAACTGAAGTCTGATTCGCCAATGACAGACCTCGCAAAGGCTGCAAGACATCACCACCGCCTGTCGCGACGCCAACAATCAACAAGCCACCATAAATAAGGATTACCAACCCAGTACCTTTCCATAACTTATGCCAGCCACTGCTATTTGCCTCAAACTGGCTCAAAGCCCCCATATAGATAGCAGAGATAATTAGTAGAGCTGCCCATAGCATCATTGAAACAGCTATCGGTAAGATACGCTCCAACATCCAGATCGCTACCGCTAACAGCAAAACACCGAACACGGCTTTAACCGCATCCATCCAAACGCCAGCCTTAGGAAGCAATTTACCCGCCGATGCTCCGATGACAATTAACGGTGCGCCCATCCCCAAACTCAGCGCAAACAATGCCATGCCCCCCAGCCAAGCATCACCGGTCTGCCCAATATAAATTAACGCGCCAGCCAAGGGGGCTGCCACACAAGGACCCACAATCAAAGCCGATAAAAACCCCATGATCGCCACACCGGCTAATTTCCCGCCTTCTTGCCGGTTACTCAGCTCAGATAACTTACTTTGCCAACTGGCAGGTAACTGCAAATCATAAAAGCCAAACATGGATAATGCCAACAGCACAAAAACCACACTAAAGACACTGAGAACCCATGGATTTTGGAACATCGCTTGTAAATTTTCCCCAAACAAGCCTGCGAAAATTCCTGCTACCGTATACGTCAACGCCATGGCTAATACATATACAATAGACATCACTAATGCTTTTTGAGTAGTGACTTGCTTGCCTTGCCCCACGATAATGCTCGATAAAATGGGAACCATGGGAAAAACACAAGGCGTAAAAGATAATAACAAACCAAAACCAAAAAAGGTAAGGACCACTAACCACAGACTGTCACTTGCCAATGATTGCGCTATCTGATCTTGCTCGGAAATAAGTACAGGATTGTTGGTTTGCCCACCAACACCTGCAGAAGATAGACTGACAAGCGATTGAATATCACCGGCGGGTAATGACAGTGCCATTTTTTTGGTTGTCGGCGGATAGCAAAAACCGTCATCAGCACACCCCTGAAAATTGGCAACCAAGGTTACTTCTTGGACGGCTGACGAACTTCGCGCCACTGGAATAGGAATCACGGCTTCATCGTAGTACACCACCATGTCCCCAAAAGCTTCATCAAATTTACGTTTTCCCTTGGGAAACTGAGGCTGTGCTAATTGAATCTCCGGCGCATTTTCCAGCTCAAAGGAAAACTTATCTCGGTACAAATAATATCCGTCTTCGATCTCCCAGGTGGCTAAAATGCGATTACCATCCAGCCCCTCTGCAGTAAACACAAAGGCTTCATCCGGGGGTAAAAATTCTTTTTGATTACCAATCAAGCCTAGGCTTTGACCAATTTTACTCAGCAAAGAAGAAGAATTATTGACCGCAGAAGACGCAGGTAAATCTAGCGCTTCTGGCGGCGGCATCACAATACTCACCTCTTTAGTTTGGGGTGGATAACAAATGCCAATATCTGCACAACCTTGCGAGGTCGCCTTTAATATAAAGCTATCAGCGCTATTCGTGCCTCTGAGCAGCGGTATGTCAATAGCAACTTTATTTCGGTAGGATTCAATTTTTCCAAAAAACTCATCTTCCTTCAATTTGCCTTTTGGAAAAATCGCCGACTCAATGGATATATCTGCCGCCTCGGTGACAAATTTAAATTTGTCCCGGTATAAATAATAACCTTCTGCAATTTGCCACTCTGCCCGAATCGTATTAGCATCCAAGGCGTAGGTCTTCAGCGAAAATGCTGCATCGGGATGGAGAGGCTCTTCATCACCATCTTGAGCAAAGGGAGTGGAGGAAACCAACAAAAAGAACAACAACACAGACCAAAACGTAATTTTCATGATGCCTCTACTACCTTAAATATCCAGGAAAAATAACGCGATAATTCACCAACAATTGGGACTATTGGTAGATTTGGAAGTTCATAACAGTGCGTGACGCCAACCCGGTAATATGTCCCACTGCATTGTTTTCACCAAGCTAAATAATTACCCCTCGAATCACGCACGCCAAAAACACATCATTAAATTGACAACAGCACGACAAGCTCTCTATCCACTGACGCAGACTAAGCCAAATAATTACCAGCCCAACAACACAAACCTATCGTCATGCCTTATTTTGGCCATTTTACTATTTTCTTTAGCCAAATCATTCACCCCAGGATTCCGTCCCCCACCCTAATACAGTATAGTGACCAAAGGATGGTCCAAATCAATGGGAGAATCATCATGTTCCGCCTGCTTTTTGTTCTATTTATATTAATTCCAATACTAGAAATTTACTTATTAATACAGGTGGGTGGTATTATTGGTGCGCTTCCCACCGTGTTGATTGTCATTGCAACGGCGATAATCGGTGCTTTTTTATTACGATTACAAGGCATATCCACGCTACAACGTGTGCAAACAACGCTCAGCCAAGGCGAAATTCCTGCCGTTGAGCTGATGGAGGCAGTTATCTTGCTGGTCTGCGGAGCGTTGCTATTAACCCCTGGTTTTTTTACGGATGCCGTTGGATTCCTGGGACTGCTTCCCTACACGCGCCGACTTTTCATTTTTTGGCTAATCAAACGTATTGGAATTCATGCTTCCACCCCAGGCGTCCCAAGAAACCACTCGCAGCCCAAAATCATCGAGGGAGAATACCGCCGCGAGGATTAAACCATATTAAAAAAATTTAAACACAGCACCATACCCACAAAGGAGCGGTTAGATTCGATAATTTGACAAATCCAATTGAAAGCCTCTTGATTTTCTCACACCTAGCCCACATCTTTGTTTGTCCTCAAAGGCAGTCCTGAAGAAAGTAGTTCAAGCTCCGGTTTTTTAAGGTGGTTTTTTTAATTTAATTGCATCTTAGGTCTTGACACTAAGAATTTCCTGACTATCATTAGCACTCATAAAGGGAGAGTGCTAATGCATAAACTAGTTATTTTATAACGCATATCAAACTGCACTCTTTAAATTTTAACATTTTGTATGGTTGATCAAGGAGATATATCAATGAGCATCCGCCCGTTACATGACCGTGTCATCATTCGCCGCATGGAAGAAGAGCGCACTTCTCCAGGTGGTATCGTTATCCCAGACAGTGCCACCGAAAAACCTATCCGAGGTGAAGTTATCGCCGTTGGTAAAGGGAAAATCCTTGATAATGGGGATAGCCGAGCCTTAGATGTGAAAGTCGGCGACACCGTCCTTTTCGGAAAATACTCAGGTACCGAAGTAAAAATGGATGGCGAAGAATTATTAGTCATGCGTGAAGATGATATCGTAGCAGTCATCGAATAATTTATTCGACATTATTGATATTCTTACAATTTAACCATTCATTTAAAATTCTCAGAGGATAAAGCCAATGTCTGCTAAAGAAGTTCGTTTCGGCGACGATGCCCGCCAACGCATGGTTCATGGTGTAAACATTCTAGCAAACGCAGTAAAAGTCACACTCGGTCCTAAAGGCAGAAATGTCGTTTTAGATAAGAGTTTTGGCGCACCAACGATTACCAAAGATGGCGTATCAGTTGCTAAAGAGATCGAATTAGAAGATAAATTTGAAAACATGGGCGCTCAAATGGTGAAAGAAGTTGCCTCGCAAACTTCTGACATCGCAGGTGACGGCACCACCACCGCCACTGTACTAGCCCAATCCATTCTTGCCGAAGGCATGAAAGCCGTCGCAGCAGGTATGAATCCGATGGATTTAAAACGTGGCATCGACAAAGCCGTCATCGCCGCCATCGCGCAACTCCAAACCCTTTCTAAACCTTGTACAGACGAAAATTCGATTGCACAAGTTGGCACAATCTCAGCCAACTCCGACGAAAATGTCGGTAAAATTATCTCTGATGCCATGGCAAAAGTGGGCAAAGAAGGCGTCATAACCGTCGAAGAAGGTTCAGGTTTAGAAAATGAGCTTGACGTCGTTGAAGGTATGCAGTTTGATCGCGGTTATCTGTCACCTTACTTCGTAAGCAACCAAGAAAACATGAGTGCGGAACTTGAAGAACCTTACATTCTGTTCTTTGACAAAAAAATCTCTAACATTCGCGAGTTGCTGCCTATCCTAGAGGCAGTTGCGAAATCAGGCAAACCTTTACTTATCGTTTCAGAAGATGTTGAAGGCGAAGCCTTAGCCACTCTCGTGGTCAACAGCATTCGCGGTATTGTTAAAGTCACAGCGGTTAAGGCACCAGGATTTGGTGATCGTCGTAAAGCCATGTTGCAAGACATCTCCATTTTGACCGGCGGTCAAGTCATCGCTGAAGAAGTGGGCCTGAGCCTGGAAAAAACCACACTTGAAGAGTTAGGGCAAGCCAAAAGAATTATCATCACAAAAGAAAACACCACCATCATTGATGGTGCTGGCCGACCCGATGAAATCAAAGCACGCGTCAACCAAATTCGTGCTCAAATCGAAGAAGCCACCTCCGATTATGACCGAGAAAAACTTCAAGAACGCGTTGCCAAACTGGCCGGTGGTGTTGCTGTCATCAAAGTTGGTGCAGCCACTGAAGTTGAAATGAAAGAGAAAAAAGCACGCGTTGAAGATGCATTACACTCCACTCGTGCTGCGGTAGAAGAAGGCATCGTACCTGGCGGTGGTGTTGCGTTAGTCAGAGCGCAAGCGTTAATTCGAGACCTCAAAGGGATTAACCACGATCAAGACGTTGGCATCAATATCGCCCGCCGCGCAATGGAAGAGCCATTACGTCAAATCGTGACTAATGCGGGTGATGAAGCCTCAGTAGTATTAAACAAAGTCGCTGCTGGCGAAGGTAGCTTTGGCTACAACGCAGCCACAGCCGAATATGGTAATATGGTCGCTATGGGTATTTTAGATCCAACCAAAGTCACCCGCTCTGCCTTACAAAACGCCGCCTCTGTTGCTGGCTTAATGATCACAACAGAAGCAATGATCGCCGAAAAACCTAAAGACGACTCCGCACCTGCTGGTGCCGATATGGGTGGCATGGGCGGTATGGGCGGCATGGGTGGTATGGGTGGTATGGGCGGCATGATGTAAGCTGTCAACACTCTATAAGCTCTAAGCTCTCAATAAAAAGCCCCGCTTCGGCGGGGTTTTTTTATCGCACCAGCGACTTTTATGACGATCCAATTAGATACACTCCCACCACTTAGCTTATATATCCATATCCCTTGGTGCATAAAAAAATGCCCTTATTGCGATTTTAACTCGCATGAATATTCCGAGTCATTGCCAGAAGACCAGTATGTGAGTGCGTTACTGGCAGATCTTGAAAACGAACTGCCCAAAATCTGGGGCAGACGCATTCGCACCATATTTATTGGCGGCGGCACCCCCAGTTTATTTTCTGCTGATGCCATCGATCGGCTCATCACAAACATCCGCTCTTTATTGCCAGTGTCACCGACCGCAGAAATTACCCTCGAAGCCAACCCAGGAACCGTCGAACAAGCACATTTCTATGGCTATCAACAAGCGGGTATCAACCGCCTATCGCTTGGCGCACAAAGCTTTCACCCAGCCCACTTAGCCGCATTAGGTCGTATTCATACGGAAAAACAAATCTTTGCAGCCATTGATACGCTTAAAAAAGCAGGAATAAATAACTTCAATATTGATTTGATGTTTGGGTTGCCAAATCAAACACTCGCCCAAGCACTTGCTGATGTAAAAACCGCCATTGAATTGGCGGCCACACATATTTCATACTACCATTTAACCATCGAGCCCAACACCGCGTTCTACCACTCCCCTCCCAGCATCCCCGATGAAGATGACGCCTGGGAAATTCACCAAGCCGGTAAACAACAACTGCAGCACAGCGGTTTTATCCAATATGAAACATCTGCTTTTGCCAAACCTGGCAAACCATGCCAGCACAATGTAAACTATTGGTCATTTGGTGACTATCTTGGCATCGGCGCAGGCGCTCATAGTAAAATTAGTGATGCTCACTCACAAACCATCACTCGTTATTGGAAAACCAAACACCCTAAAGCCTATCTCGACGGACAAACCCATCAGCAATTCACTGCCGGACAAAAAACGCTAAGCAAACAGGATATCATCATCGAATTTATGATGAATGCCTTGCGCTTAAATGCGGGATTCAGTCTAGAGCAATTTCAACGCACCACCGGCTTAGCAAAAAGCACCGTATCGGCACCCTTGCAATCGGCAATTGATGCGGGATTCATTACACTAGACCAAACCACCGGCCATGTCACACCAACAACCAAAGGAAACAACTATTTGAATTCGCTATTGGCTTTGTTTTAACCAATATTGGGCAACCTAGCGTTTGAAAATCGCGAAGAACATTGTATTTTACAGGTGTTTTTCTGAAGAAGGCAAATACGGGTTGTATTGGCGGCTGAAGAAAAATTTCTGTGGAATCAAGGATCAAGCGAGATCAAATGATAGGCTGCCTAATGTCGGTTTTAACCAACATCCGGTAAGGAATGAAAGTAATGCAGCAATTGAGCTAACGCTTGACCTCGATGGCTCATTTTATTTTTGACTTGAGGTGCCAACTCTGCCGCTGAACATTGCTGCGACGGCACATAAAATATCGGATCGTAACCAAAACCACACAGGCCTTGCGGCGCCAATAAAATACGCCCTGCCCAGGTGCCTTGACAAATCACCGGCACGGGGTCTTTTTCGTGCCGCAACAACACAATGACACATTGAAAACGCGCATTGCGTTGATCCTCAGGCACATCCTTGAGCGCATCCAAGAGTTTTTTATTGTTATCCGTCCACCCGCCTTGCTGCGCATAACGGGCCGAGTAAATCCCTGGAGCCCCTTGCAGTGCATCCACTTCCAGACCTGAATCATCAGCAATGACCGGTAACTGCGTATATTTAGCCGCATGACGCGCTTTAATTAATGCATTCTCAACGAATGTCAAACCGGTTTCCTCCACATCCGGCACCTGAAACTCAGATTGCGGCAGAATAGTTATCGATGCATCAGACAATAAGGCCTGTATCTCAGCGAGTTTACCTGGATTGCCTGTGGCTAAAACATATTGAGTGCGATTAGCAATGTTCATTGGCAGTATTAATGGCAATCAAGCAGTGATTGCCGCGTTTTGCTTTTCGATAAGTTGTGCAATGCCCGTCCTCGCCAACGATAACATGGCATCAAGCTCTTTACCGCCAAATGCCTCGCCTTCAGCAGTGCCTTGAATTTCAATAAACTGACCCGCTTCATTCATCACCACATTCATATCCGTTTCTGCGTTGGAGTCTTCTGGATAATCTAAATCCAATACCGGCATACCTTTATAGATTCCGACAGAAACTGACGCTACATTTCCTCTTAGCGCCTCCTTGGTTATTAAATTTTGCTCCGCTAGATACTGCATGGCATCAGCTAATGCGACATAACCACCGGTAATCGATGCGGTCCGGGTCCCTCCATCAGCTTGAATCACATCACAGTCAACGGTAATGGTTCGTTCCCCTAAACGGGTAAGATCCACCACAGAACGTAGTGCCCGGCCAATCAGACGTTGTATTTCCAGCGTGCGACCGCCTTGTTTGCCACGTGCCGCTTCTCGCCCCATGCGCTCTCCGGTTGATCTTGGTAACATACCGTATTCTGCTGTCACCCAGCCCTGCCCCATACCTTTTAAAAAGCGCGGTACTTTTTCATCCACCGTCGCATTACACAACACTTTGGTATCGCCAAACTCAATTAACACCGATCCTTCCGCATGTTTGGTATAATTTCGGGTAATTGTCACTGAACGTAACTCATCAGACGTTCTTCCACTCGGCCGCATAAAGGATCCTCTTCTTAAGGTGACCAGCCTCTTCTCGGGGCGAGGCAAAGACACTCACCTAATCACCCATTAAAGGCTGTATATATCAATAACAAAAAATGAGGATAACATATACTGATTGGTCCAGCGATAACAGCGCTAACAACAATAACGAGCTTTTTCAAATCAGGCCGCTTTTACACTAATCGCTAAAGCGGAAATAAATTCATCCACATGCTGCGGTCTTTCTTCGGGTTGGATCTGCATGGCCCAATCAAGCGCACCGAGTAATTGTGGTGAATATTTGCCTTGATGTGCGGTAACCGCCGACACCAAAGTATCTTCTTTGATCCGCTTTTTGGCGGAGACCGGTGCCTTAGCTTCGATACAAGTACGCATGGTTGCTGCCACCGCATATAAATCTGACCAGGGACCCAATTTACCATGTCGTACATTTTGCTCAATGGGCGAAAACCCATGAGAAACCACCGGGAAAAATTTGGTCCCAATAGACACTTCCAATTTTCGGGCCGCACCAAAATCCAGCAACATGGGCGCCCCATCCCGCTTTAAATAGACATTGCCCGGTTTAATATCCAAATGCAATAATTGATGCTCATGAAGCAACTTCAGCCCCTGTAAAACCGGAAGAAAAACATTTCGAATGGTTTTCTCACTTAACTGACCACCCCGTTTTTTAATCAATGATTGTAAACTCGCCCCCGGATAATAACCCATCACAATATAAATCGTGCCATTGTGGCGAAAAAAAGCGCGTACATCCACAATACTCGGATGCTTGAAGGCAGCTAATAAACTGGCCTCCTGAAAAAACAATTTACGACCTTGATCAAATAGTTTTCTGGATTTTTCATCCACCGGCTGAATGCTGTGATCTTCGTCACGATTCGCCAATTTCAAAGGAAAGTATTCTTTCAATACAACTAAATCGCCTGTGTTTCGATCAGCCGCCAAATAAACAATACTAAAACCACCACCACCAAGCACTCGAACAATACGATAACGATCAATATGTGTTCCAATTGCCAATCGTGATAACTGTCGCTGTTCTTGCTGCTGTTTAATCGTTAACTCTTTTTCTGCACTCAAGATCATATCTCTTCGTTTGGGAAACAATCGTTCTTTTGATCGACAAATAAAGTACTAGCACCGCATGACGAATCCGCATGCAAATTATCAGCGAGGATAAAGGTACTAACTTTCAAGCGTTTTTCCTCCCCTCCAGCAACCAAAAACCGTATAATCTATTCTTAACTTATCGCCTAGAAAATCGCTTTTGTTAAGGAATTTCCATGTTAAAAAGTATGACGGCGTTCGCACGCCGAGATAATCAACAAGAATTTGGAACGATTAGCTGGGAGTTGCGCTCTGTTAATCACCGTTATCTAGAAGTTTATAACCGTTTACCCGAAGAGCTGCGTTTCCTAGAAAGTGCAATACGTGACGCAATTGGCAAATTTTTGTCAAGAGGCAAAGTTGAATGCAGTTTAAACTTTAAACCCAGCGCCAATACAACCTGTGATTTATTAATCAATACCCGCTTAGTCCAAAGCATCAGCAAGCTCTGTCAATCAGTTAGCGATGAGTTCGGCTCCACTGCCACCGCGATACCACCACTGGAAGTCCTTAAATGGCCTGGCGTCATTGCCACCCCAGAAACAGATGTCAACACCTTAGCCAAAAGTGCACTATCTTTATTGGAGGAAACCTTACAAGAACTCTTGGAAAATAGAGGACGTGAAGGCGCAAAGCTGTGCATCGCTTTACAAGAAAAATTAGCCACCATGGAAAGCATCCTCCCCACCATTAGAAATCGACTTCCTACCATACAACACATGCTGCGTGAACGTATCACGAACCGTTTCGACGAATTAAAATTACAGCTGGAAGAGACTCGGATAGAACAAGAAATGATCATGTTAATACAAAAAACAGATGTGGAAGAAGAACTGAAGCGTTTAGAAACCCATATTCATGAGGTCAACCGCACGATCAATCAAAAAAAATCAACCCCGGTGGGCCGGCGTTTGGATTTTTTGATGCAAGAATTGAATCGAGAAGCGAATACTTTATGCGCTAAATCACTGGATAGCGAAACCACCAAAAGTGGCATTGAGCTCAAAGTACTCATTGAGCAAATGCGTGAGCAAGTGCAAAATATCGAATAAATTTTATACGCAGCATTAAAAACACCCCCTAGATTAAGTTAATCATCTTTCCTATAATTAGTACCCATATTACATATTTGGAGTCAACAATGGCACGCGTTACAGTAGAAGACTGCTTAGATCATGTAGACAATCGTTTTGGCCTGGTTTTACTAGCAACCAAACGAGCACGACAGCTTGCCAATGGGCAAGAGCCGCTGGTTCCCTGGGATAATGATAAACCGGCAGTCGTCGCCTTAAGAGAAATAGCTCTCGGTAAAATTACCCAAGAAATTATGGATAATAACGACCGCAAAAGAGCCCAGGCAGAGACCTTAACTGACGAGACCCGTCCTCCAGAATAAACACCCTCCAACCATTGGCATATTGACTTACGCAAAGCCCAAGCGATAGCCGATCGTTATCAACGCCGTATTAATTCTGTTTGGTATTCGCCTGCTAGAGGCGAATACCATCAGCAGCATCCACACAAATAACCATCCTATCACCTGAATAAAAGAGGTATACTGATCACTTGAGCCTAATTTCAAGTAGCCACGCCAAAAGGCAAATGCTTGTTTATTTTTCATTCAACAATAAACCACCCACAATTGGTCAAAAAGGTAAATTGTGTTTCTTATTAGTGACCTATGCAAACTCCTTGAAACATACATGGAGGACAATCAAGTTCAAGAAGTTTACAAAGCTTATCTATTTGGCGCAGAAGCCCACGAAGGACAAAAGCGCCTAAGCGGTGAACCCTACATCTATCACCCGCTCGCTGTAGCCCGCATTCTAGCCGAATTAAAAATGGACTATAAAAGCATCATGGCCGCCATTCTACATGATGTGATTGAAGATACTCCAACAGCAAAAGAACAGCTTGCCCAGATGTTCGACGAAGAAGTCGCTGAGTTAGTCGATGGCGTGAGCAAATTGACTCAAATAAAATTTAGCTCGAAAGCTGAAGCACAAGCAGAAAACTTTCGAAAGCTTATTCTTGCCATGGTGCAAGATATTCGAGTCATTTTAATTAAGCTCGCCGATCGCTTACATAATATGCGCACCCTGGAGGTCATGCGCCCCGATAAACAACGCCGCATCGCTAAAGAAACACTCGATATTTATGTACCCATTGCCAACCGACTTGGTATCAACGCCATGCGGGTCGAGTTAGAAGATTTAGGTTTCCGCGCCTCCCACCCACTGCGATACAAGATCCTTCAAGAGGCCGTCAAAAAATCTCGCGGTAATCGATCAGAAATCATACAGAAAATCGAAGCTGCCGTGAGCAATCGATTGAGCCAGGAAAACCTTGCCGGTCAAGTGGTAGGACGAGAGAAATTTCTTTACAGCATTTATCGGAAAATGCAGGCAAAACGTTTATCTTTCTCTGAAGTTTATGACGTTTACGCATTTCGCATTATTGTTAAACAAGTCGATGACTGTTATCGCACTTTAGGTATTGTCCATAACCTCTACAAACCACTGCCTGGCAAATTTAAAGACTATATTGCCATCCCTAAAGCCAACGGATACCAATCATTACATACCGTATTATTCGGCCCCTACGGTGTCCCCATTGAAGTACAAATACGTACTGAAGATATGGAAAAAATCGCGGAAGCGGGTATCGCTTCCCATTGGTTGTATAAAACCGATAAATCGGCCGGACCTGGCAATCAATCATCCACCAATAGTTGGCTAAGAGAATTACTCGAAATACAAAAAACATCCGGTAATTCCCAAGAATTTTTGGAAAATGTCAAAATAGACTTGTATCCCGATGTAGTCTATGTTTTTACACCTCGCGGAGAAATTATGGACTTACCCCGGGGCGCAACGGCCGTTGATTTTGCTTATACAGTACACACAGATATCGGCAATACCTGCATTGCCGCCAAAATTGATCGCCAACTTGCACCATTGCGAACGCCTTTACAAACCGGTCAAACCGTTGAAATTATCACCTCACCCAATACCACGCCTAATCCGGCCTGGTTAAATTTTGTGATAACCGGAAAAGCACGCACCCATATACGCCATTACCTAAAAAATTTACAACAAGATCAAGCGCTCGCCATGGGAAAACGTCTGCTTGAACAAAGTTTGAATAAATTTTCAACTTCGATTGAAGAACTGGATGAAGAACGAATAAATCAAGCGCTAAGCACATTGAAGCTTGAAGACTTTAATAGCCTGCTGGTAGAGATCGGTCTCGGTAATCGCATGGCCTTGCTCATTGCTCACCAACTCGCCACATCCCAACCTATCAGCAAACCCAACCCTTTCCAGCGCATGACAAAAGGCCGACCAGCCTATATTATGGGTATGTTTTCCCGCTATGCTCCCAACTGGCTTACCGGGTCTCGGCAACAACCCACGCCAATTGTCATTAAAGGAACCGAAGGTACCGTCGTCACTTATGCTAAATGCTGTCGTCCGATTCCAGGTGACCCGATTGTTGGCACATTTAACCCTGGACGTGGATTGGTGGTACATATCGAGTCATGCAGGAACATCAGGGATTACCGTAAACACCCTGAAAACTGGGTGGAACTGCAATGGGAAAAACAAACCAGCGGTGAATTTCCCGTCGAAATCAGGGTCAGTGTCTCTAACCAAAAAGGGGTATTAGCAACGGTCGCAGCCGCCATTGCACAAATGGAAGCCAATATTGAAAATGTCAGTCTTGATGATCGCGACGGTCATTATCCTGATCTCACTTTCCTAATGAATGTACATCATCGACAACACCTGGCACGCATTATTCGCCGTATACGTGCCATCGACGAAGTGACTAAAATTAGCCGCTCTAAATCATAATAAACTTGCTTAACAACAAAAAAGGGTTTTTATGCCAAAAGAAATTATTCATACTGATAATGCTCCACAAGCCATAGGCACCTATTCTCAAGCCATCAAAATTGGCAGCACAGTCTATTTATCAGGGCAAATACCCCTTGACCCAAAAAGTATGACCCTTAATGATGACAGCATGACAACACAAATCACCCAAGTTTTTGAGAATATATCAGCGGTCGCCCAAGCGGCTGGTGGCAATTTAAGCCATATTGCCAAATTGAATATTTTTCTCACCGATCTTGCTCACTTCCCACTGGTCAACGAAATTATGGCCAATTACTTTGACTCACCCTACCCCGCTCGTGCCGCAATTGGTGTGGCCGCGCTACCGAAAGGCGCGGCCGTTGAAATGGACGCCATCATGGTCCTGGAATAAGTAACGAACTCACTTATTAGGCATCAATCTCTCTTTAGTCATATCACAACAATGCTTTGGTCAAAAAAAACATCTGACAAACAAATCAAAACCGCCTTGGTGCTGTCCGGTGGTGGTGCCCGAGCGGCCTACCAAGTTGGCGTACTCAAGGCATTAGCCGATATTCTTCCTAAAGAAACCAGCAATCCATTTGCCATTATTTCAGGTACCTCTGCGGGTGCAATTAACGCCACCGCACTGGCTATTTATGCGGGTCAATTTCGAGAAGCCGTTTGGCGATTAGTCCATGTGTGGCGCAACTTTCGCGTGCATCATGTATTTCGCTCAGATATGCTTGGCCTTACTTCAAGCAGCGTTCACTGGGTTTCCACCCTCGCCTTGGGTGGGTTGGGTAAGTATAACCCGGTCTCTTTACTGGACCGATCCCCGTTAGTTAAATTACTCAATCACTACTTGCCTTTTGAAAGAATACAGCAGTCCATTGATTCAGGTATTTTAACGGCACTGTGTATTAATGCATCGAATTACAAAACCGGTAATACCGTTGCCTTTTTTCAAGCTACCGAAGACATCATGCCATGGAAACGAGCTCGACTGGCGGGCGTCAGAAGTAAAATTGGTATCAACCATTTGATGGCATCTTCCGCCATACCGTTTTTATTTGCCGCAGAGAAATTGGATGGTGAGTACTACGGCGATGGCTCCATGCGGCAAACGGCACCCACCAATCCCGCATTACACTTAGGCGCTGACCGACTATTCGTGATTGGTGTAAAACACGAAGGCAGTAAAACCGACCATGAAGATGACAGAACGGAATATCCATCTCTCGGCCAAGTCACCGGTCACGTATTGGATAGCATTTTTTTGGATAACTTGGACCTGGATTTAGAACGCTTACAGCGAATTAATAAAATATTCAGCCAAATACCTGATAAACATTTACCAGGGGATAGTAAAACCATTCGCAAAGTCGATGTGCTTGCCATCTCACCAAGCCGGGATCTCGACGCTATTGCCGCTAAATATACCCACCTGATGCCAATCTCTATGCGCTTTTTCTTACGTGGACTCGGTGTAAGTAAACGAAGAGGTTCTAACCTGATCAGTTATTTATTATTCGAAAAAGCCTATTGTCGGGAACTCATTTCTTTAGGTTATGCTGACACCATAGAGCGGCGCCAAGAAATTCTAGAGTTTTTAGATATGTTGCCAGACAAAGAAAAATAGCAGAACACTACGAAGATTTAGCATATTTTCTGGTAAGCATCAATGAAAATTCTTGCGGACATACGGGTTTGCTATAATAAAAGCCTTGAATATATTCACAGCCTCTATCTTTTAAAAACTGCAACTGTTCTTTGGTCTCTACACCCTCGGCAATCACCTCTAATTTTAGCGAATGAGACATCGCAATAATCGCTGAAATGATTGCCGCATCATCGGAATCTTCCGGTATGTCGCGTACAAAAGAACGGTCAATTTTGACATAATCCACAGGGAATCGCTTCAAATAACTTAATGATGAGTAGCCCGTACCAAAGTCATCCACCGACAACGACACCCCCATTTCTTTGAGCCGCAATAAAATATTAATCGTCGATTGCGCATATTGCATTAACGTGCTTTCAGTAATCTCCAGGTCCAGGAAGTGGGGAGCTAATCGGGTACTCCTTAACGTATCGTCTACTTTTTTTGCTAAATCTGAAAACCGAAACTGCTGACTGGATAAATTCACCGCCACTCGAATTGCATGATAACCTTCTTGTTGCCACATTTTATTTTGTAAACAAGCGGTATGCAAAACCCACTCGCCTAATGGCATAATCAGACCTGTTTCCTCCGCAAGCGGGATAAATTCTGCGGGAGATATCATACCCAGATCAGCGTGTTGCCAGCGGATTAATGCTTCAGCACCGACAATGCTATCGGTTTTTAAATCATATTGGGGTTGGTAATATAAAAGCAACTCGTCATTATCAATTGCCTTTCTTAACTTGTTTTCCAGACTCATTCTTTTTAAGGCAATGACATTCATTTCACCATTATAAAACCGAAAATTATTCCTTCCTTCTTCTTTGGCATGGTACATAGCGGTATCAGCATGTTTTAATAACATGCCTGAACTTTCACCATCTTTAGGGTAAATAGCAATCCCGATACTCGGGGTGACAAAAATTTCGTGCTTGGTTAACAGAAATGGATCTTTTAATATGTCGATAACCCGTTTTGTCACTGATTCAACATCCTCCACACTGCCAATTTCGGTAAGCAAAATGGAAAACTCATCACCGCCTAACCGAGCGACACTTCGATCCGAAACAACAGATTGATGACGCATCACAACATCATCAGATCTCAAACAGGTAACTAATAATTCTCCAACATGCCGTAATAGTTTATCCCCAATATCATGCCCTAATGTGTCGTTAATTCTTTTAAAATGGTCCAAGTCAAGCAATAACACCGCTAAACGATGCTTGTTGTGCTTTGCATTCACAATTAAATCATCTAATTGCTCTTGAAATTGTTGTCGATTAGGTAGATTGGTTAATGGATCAAAATAGGCCAAATAGCGGATTTTTTCATCCGCTAATCGCCGTTCGGTAATATCCCGTACGATCGCAAGTACTTCGTCCTCACCACTGACAACCAAACGTGTTTCATAATAGTTTTTCCCTGCCTCAGTCTCATTGACATAATCAAAACTTTGGGCGGTTTTATTGATGAGAGCTAACCGTACGCTGTTAACAAACTGACTCGCCACATCTGCCTGGAAAATATGTTTAATATCATGGCCAATAACATGTTCTTTTTTAAGAATATCTTCTTTTCTTATGCCACAATGATAATCCAACACCATGCCCGCCCCATTAAGGCGAAACATACTATCTGGAATAGCCCTTAACAGTGCTTTATTTCGCTCTCCGCTAATGCGTAATTGCTCAAATGCACCGGTTGCTCGTAGAATATATTTGACACGATGCCCCAGAATCGTCCAATTGATTGGTTTACTAATGAAGTCAGTTGCACCCGCGCAATACGCCGCGTTAATCGACCCGAGATCCTCTAAGGCGGTCACCATAATAACAGGCGTTTGATTGCCACCATTTAACTTTCTTATTTCCTGGCAAGCCTCAAATCCATCCATATTGGGCATCTCGACATCCAATAGTACAATACATGGGGACGTCTCGATGAATTTCTCTACGGCCTGCTCTCCATCCATGGCCTCAACGACCTCAAAACCGGATTGTTCTAATGACGCTCTCATCAAAAAACGCATCGCATCATCATCATCCGCGATGAGCACAAAACCAAGCGCATCCTCATTTTCAATATTATCTACGCTTTTCATCATTATGTAATCCGTATTCCTTCCCGTATTTTTGGAATCATCAACAATATCCCCACCATGCGCTAGGTTGACGGATAGACTGAACAATACAACCAACTCATCCACGACGAAGCCACACTATATAGTCGTATTTTAACTACCTAAACTTTAGCAGCATTCGGTGCTATCACTTTATTTCGAATTCGTTCTTCATCTTGAAAACAATCAATAATCTTCTATTTTACAAGATATTATATCCATTTAAACAGTGACACACTAGCACACCAGATAGTGCTAAAATATTTTAAATAAAGTATAGATAAGAAGCTACCGATGATAGATGTCTAGGCTGTCCAATATCGTTTTAGGAGTGGACATGCCAATAAATAACATACTAAGGAATGAGATAACCGATAGTGCTAAAAATAGCAATACAATACCTATTAGCCTACGTTTTCATTTTTAGTAGTGTGCTGGCATCCGCCGCAACGGCACAGCCGTCTGCGCCAGTCAATATAAGGATCCTTAGCAGCTTTGAAGCCGCCCCCTATCAAATCACCTTACACAGTATTGTCGATTATCTACAAAGCCAAACAAGCCCTATTTCAATAACATCTTATACGCTGCTTGACAATAAATCATCATCAAATGAAATCATCGAAAAAATTAATCAAGGCGACAGCGAACTCATTATTACCTTAGGAGATGATGCAACACGTATTGCGCGACAATCTTTCCCTAATAAAACAATTGTCGCCAGTTTGATTACTCAGCCAGAAGATTTTAAACATCGAAACAATATGATAGGAATTCAACTGTCATACCCTATTGATAAGCATTTTCAGTGGATTAAAAAAATATTGCCACAGGCGAAACATATTGGCGTCCTTTATAATCCCGCAGAAAATAAAAACAAAATTAAAATGGCCAAACAAAGCGCCAAAAAATTTGGCTTTTCATTGCATGAAATCAAAGTATCACATCCTAGAGAATTACCTAAAGCACTAGAAGAGGTATTTTCCAGCACCGATGTGTTATGGACAATACCCGATAAAATCGCGCTTTCTCGGCGCTCATCGAAAGCCATTCTATTGGCTTCTTTTCGTAATAAAATTCCTATTATTGGCCCATCAACAACGTGGGTAAAAGCAGGCGCGCTTTATGCGCTTGAGTGGGATTATATTAATATTGGTATTCAGTCAGCTAAACTGGCATTAAGTGTCCTCGCTGATAAAAATTATAAGCCAACAGGACTCACGGAAACTAACCATATTAGTTATGCTTTAAACATGAGAATAGCAAAACTGATGAAAATAAGCATTAGCAATGAAGTAAAGAACAATGCAAATATTATTATTCAATAAGGCAACGCCAATGAAACCAAAAGCATTATCGTTAGCATCAAAATTCAATCTATTATCTATATCACTGACATTGTTAACCGCCATCAGTATCTCGACATTTGTTATCAATCAAACAAAACAAGAGCATTACATGCGCTTATCAGAACATGGTATTGAATTAGCGGCAATGATTGCTAAAAATAGTGAATTCATTGTATACACAGAAAGCCGCGCAGACTTTCTGGAGTTGGTTCGCGGCATTACCGCAAACAAAGATGTCATCTACATTGAGATGTTAGACAAAAACAAAAAATTATTGTTTGGCAAGCAACTCATCTACAACATCAAACACACCATTGACAAAGAACAATTTGTTTATCTCCCCTACACCTATTCACGTAAAGATATTTATGATAAAGAACTCAATGGCCATGATATACACATTGCTGTTCCTATTTTATCAGAAGCCAATGAAGCACAAGCAGATCAATTAATCGACAGTAATGAGCAAGTCAAAAAAAGAGAATTAATTGGTTATGTCGGTATTGTTATTGGCACCCAACGAATGTATGAAAGTATTGAACTTTCCATTAAAACCATTAGTAAATTTACCTTTTTTCTGTTAATTATTGGTGTACTACTCACCGTTTTTCTAACACGACGAATTTCACAACCAATAAAATCACTGGTCAATGCCACAGAACAGGTCGCCAATGGCCAACTCGACTCACTGATAACAATCAAGTCTCATGATGAATTACAAAAACTCGCATTAAGCTTCAACCACATGATTAAACAATTACAGGTATATCGAGATGAAGTTGAAGAAGCCAACCGCACGCTCGAAGCAAAAGTGGAACAACGTACTTCTGAGTTACATAAAGCCAAAGAAATCGCAGAACAATCAAGTCGTGCAAAAAGCGAATTTTTAGCCACCATGAGTCATGAAATACGTACGCCCATGAATGGCGTATTAGGTATGACAGAAATTTTACTGGAAACTGATCTCACAGAAAAACAAAAACAATATACTGAAATGGCACAATCATCGGCTGAAACCTTACTCAGTATCATTAATGATATTTTAGATTTTTCCAAAATTGAGGCCGGCAAAATAGAACTTGAATTCATCCACTTCAATATGCGTACATTGATTGAAGAAACGGCCACCATATTCGCCGGTTCAGCACACAAGAAAGGTTTAGAGCTGATAACCATGATCCCCAACTCATGCGTTGTTGAGGTCAAAGGTGACCAAAGCCGCGTCAGACAAGTTTTGATTAATTTATTAGCCAATGCCATCAAATTTACCTCACAAGGTGAAATCGCTATCCATGTCTCTACCCAACAGGAAACAGAACACCATGTGACATTTCATGTAGAAGTAATTGATACCGGTATTGGTATTGAAGAAAAGCTACAAAATAAAATTTTTGATTCATTTTCCCAGGCAGACGGTTCAACCACAAGAAAATATGGTGGCACGGGATTAGGACTCACTATATCTAAAAAACTTGTTGAACTTATGAACGGAGACATTGGCTTAAAAAGTACCGCAGGCAAAGGAAGTATTTTTTGGTTCGATATCATGCTTACCAAACAAACAGACATCACCGAACCCGAGAAAGAACTCCTAGCCATACCAGCGCACTCTCGCATGCTAATTGTGGATGATAATGCAACCAACAGAGAGATTGTCTCATACCATCTTTCAGCCTGGGGAATAAAAAGCGACACCGCCGAAAGTGCCAAACAAGCGTTAACCATGATGCGCTCAGCGATCTCGTTACAAGATCCATATGATCTAGTGATCTTAGACATGCACATGCCTGAAATGGATGGCGTACAACTTGCCGAAGCAATCCAGCAAGACGCAACAATCAAGCACACTAAATTAATTATGTTGAGTTCGATTGGTATTGATGACATCAAGCGTTGCCGTGAAGTCAACATCTTAAGAAATTTATCCAAGCCATTAAAGCAATCGGAATTATACAATTGCTTAGTTTCCGTCATGAACGAAGATAAAACAAAGCCTATCCGCACCGCTAAACCAACACCACAATTAGCTCAACCCCAGTTAGCAAAAGCGCATGCCAATATTTTGTTAGTCGAAGATAATCTGATCAATCAAGTGCTCGCTGAAGAAATGTTAAGTCAACTTGCATTCACCATAGACATTGCAGAAAATGGCCAAGAGGCCATACTCGCCATTGAAAAAAATCAATATGACATCGTGTTAATGGACTGTCAAATGCCAGTCATGGATGGCTTTGAAGCCACCAGAAAAATTAGGGAACAAGAAAAACTGGAAAATAAGGCCAGCCACCTACCAATCATTGCACTCACCGCGAATGCCATCCAGGGCGACGAAGAAGCCTGCCTGTCTGCTGGCATGGATGATTATTTAAGCAAACCCTTTACCAAGGCTCAACTCATTGAGGCATTAAACCGCTGGCTTACTTTACCGACATCCACAAAGAATCCACAAGATGATAAGGATAACTACCAACTTGATCAAAAAATGCTGGAAAACCTTCGCGCTCTGGAAAAAGACGGACATAGCGGCATACTCAGTCGAGTCATCAACATTTATCTGGAAAAAAGCCCCGACCTCATCAAAGACTTGAGCACTGCATATACTGACCATGACATAACGTTACTTCGACGAAGTGCCCATAGTTTGAAATCCAGTAGTGCTAATTTAGGTGCAACACAATTGTCAGCGTTATGTCAGGAAATAGAAAATCTGGCAAGAAATAATATAACTGATGGGGTAGAACCACTGCTGGAAAAGGTAAAAACCACTTACCAAACAACCGTGCAAGCCTTGCAAGATGAGGCTCAAAAATCAGCCTAAGCGACCCCATAGACCGACTTATTTTTCACCCCTAAGCCTCTATTAAGCCTTAGTCGATTTAATAGACAACATCACTTCAACGGACTGAAATTAAACCACACATTTAAAGCATAACAATAATAATCTCAATGCTAAGCTTGACTTAGCAAACTCTAGCCCCCTGGTAAAACAGGGGGTTTTTATTTTCCCACAACGAATATCCGCCTAAATACCGCACAAGCCGGCATCTACCAAATATTTACCTTTCGCTCTCACAGCAAATCATGACAAGGATTCCGCGCCTTGTTAAAATAACATTTCTTTGCACTTGTGAAACCGATATTGGACACCTATCGTTTGAGCTTGGATTCCACACTATTCCAATATCGAACAAAAGTTACAATTTTTTAAAAATCAATGACCTACCTGGAGTAAGCACGATACATGAGCCAAGCAATAAACCAACGCATCGCGGATGAAATTGATGCGAACAAAGCACAAGTTGATGCCGCTGTTGAGCTGTTAGATGAAGGAGCCACGGTACCATTTATCGCTCGATACCGCAAAGAAGCGACCAATGGTTTGGACGACACTCAACTGCGCACCCTGCAAGAGCGCTTAGCTTACTTACGAGAACTCGAAGAGCGACGTGAAGTCGTTTTACGCAGCATTACCGAACAAAACAAACTCACCGCCGACCTGGAAAAAAATATCAAAGAAGCGCTCACCAAAACCCAGCTCGAAGATCTCTACCGCCCCTATATGCCCAAACGCCGAACCAAAGCACAAATTGCCAAAGAAGCCGGCCTAGAACCACTGGCACTTGCCTTATTAAATGATCCTACCCTAAGCCCTGACACTGAAGCCGAAAAATTTATCAAACCAGATGCCGGGATTGCCGATGCCCAAGCCGCACTGGACGGCGCCCGTCAAATTTTAATGGAAACATTTTCCGATGACGCACAACTCAGTAATGCATTGCGAGAGTATTTATGGCAACACAGCAAATTACAGTCTAAAGTCATCAAGGGTAAAGAAAAAGAAGCGCAAAAATACGCCGATTATTTTGATCGATCAGAGCTGCTTATCTCTATCCCATCCCATCGAGCGCTAGCCTTATTCCGTGGGCGCAGTGAAAAATTTCTACAACTTGCAATTACCATTGACGAAGCTGAAGAAAAAGACAAACCTGGACAGGAGTCCATTACCTGTGAAAATCAAATCGCTCAACACTTCAACATTGCTAACAAAAACCAAGCGGCGGATACATGGCTACTTGACACCGCACGCTGGACTTGGCGAGTTAAATTATTTACCCGCCTCGACACCGAATTAAAACTACGCGTTAAAGAAGCCGCAGAAGCCGAAGCTATTAAAGTTTTCTCCCATAATTTACAAGATGTACTGATGGCCGCTCCGGCCGGTCATAAAGCCACCATTGGCCTAGACCCGGGATTTCGCACCGGCGTTAAAGTCGCCGTCACAGATGGCACCGGTAAACTGCTAGAAACCACCACCATCTATCCCCATCAGCCACAAAATCAATATGAGCAAGCCAAGCATATCCTAGCATCCCTCGTCGCGAAGCATCAGGCCAATCTGATCAGCATTGGCAACGGTACCGCATCGCGAGAAACCGAACGCCTGGTCACTGATTTAGCCAAACAGCACGCCGACTTAAATATTATTAAACTGGTTGTCTCTGAAGCCGGTGCCTCTGTGTATTCTGCCTCCAGCCTGGCCGCTGAAGAATTTCCTGACTTAGATGTTTCACTGCGTGGCGCCGTATCTATCGCTCGGCGACTGCAAGACCCCTTAGCCGAGCTGGTGAAAATTGAACCGAAATCCATCGGGGTGGGCCAATACCAGCATGACGTGAATCAAACCAAACTCGCCCGAGCATTGGATGCCTCCATTGAAGACTGCGTAAATGCCGTCGGAGTCGATGTAAACACCGCCTCCTCCGCGTTACTCTCAAGAGTCTCAGGCTTAAACTCGGGGCTTGCCAAAAACATTGTCACCTATCGCGACCAAAACGGTGTTTTCAAAACACGCCAACACCTGTTAAAAGTCCCAAGACTCGGCAATAAAGCTTTTGAACAATGCGCTGGATTTTTACGCATCAGCAATGGTGACAATCCGCTCGATAGCTCCGCCGTCCATCCCGAAGCTTATGATATTGTCAAAAAGATCATTGAAAAAACCCAACGTGAAGTAAGCACGCTAATCGCTGACACAAAAACGCTGCGAAAGCTACAAGCTAAAGATTTTATTGATGATAAATTTGGTGAACCCACCGTTAAAGATATTTTGCTCGAACTGGAAAAACCAGGCAGAGACCCACGGCCCGATTTTAAAACAGCAGGCTTCAAGGAAGGCGTCGAAAAAATCTCTGATCTGGAGCCCGGCATGGTCTTGGAAGGTGTTATCTCCAATGTGGCGAATTTTGGCGCATTTGTTGACATCGGTGTCCATCAAGACGGGTTAGTACATATTTCTGCACTGTCTAATGAGTTTGTCAAAAATCCCAGAGATGTGGTAAAAGCTGGCGACATTGTCAAAGTGAAAGTGCTTGAGGTGGATACCGAAAGAAAGCGTATTGCCTTAACCATGCAATTATCTGAAACCAACCGAAGCAACCCTCAAAAAACATCTGCTCCCCCTTCTACACGCACGCCAAACAATCATTCACGCGGCGCTAAACATTCGCCACAGGAAAATCCCCTGAGCGCGATGGCGGAGGCATTTGCAAAACTCAAACAATGAGATAACAGACAAAACACCCTCATAAACTATCCAACGGCCAACGCGGTCGCACCTGAAAAGGAAGCGACTCCCGTTGGCCTATTTGTAAACGCAAGTAACCGGCATAGGCGATCATCGCACCATTATCAGTACAAAATTCCGCCTTGGGGAAAAATACCTCGCCTCCCATAGAAGCCATCAAGCGAGTCAACTTGTGCCGCAACGAGACATTGGCACTCACCCCACCTGCCACCACTAACCGAGTCAAGCCAGTCATTTTCAATGCTCGAGTACATTTAATTGCCAAAGTATCGACAACGGCATCTTGAAAGGCACGAGCAATATCCGCTTTGGCAGCTATCCCCTCGGCCTTAATCGTGTTGATTGAGTAGGTCTTTAAACCACTAAAACTAAATGCCAAACCAGGTCGGTCAGTCATTGGCCGAGGAAACCGAAAACGATCAGCATTCCCACGCTCTGCCAACTGCGAAATCGCCGGCCCTCCCGGATAACCCAACTCCAACATTTTCGCCACCTTATCAAACGCTTCCCCTGCCGCATCATCCAGCGTCTCGCCAAGTATTTGATAACAACCAAACGCGCTCACTTCGACGAGCAGGGTATGTCCCCCCGACACCAACAATGCAATAAACGGATAATCCAGATTTTCTGAGTCCAGAAAAGGAGCCAACAAATGCCCTTCCATGTGATGCACAGCGGCCACCGGAATATCCAACCCCCAAGCTAAGCTATGCGCCGTTGCCGCCCCCACTAACAGCGCCCCCACCAACCCCGGTCCCGCCGTATAAGCCACCCCGCTGATGTCTGCTAAACTCAACTTAGTTTTCTTTAATAATGCTTGAATTAGAGGTAAAATTTTCGTCACATGATCGCGGGATGCCAGCTCAGGCACAACCCCTCCATATTGAGCGTGAATTTTCACCTGACTATATAGTTCATGCTCAACTTGCCGCGTATTACTGTCGTAAACAGCGATGCCCGTTTCGTCACAAGATGTTTCAATACCTAATACATACATAATAAATTAAACCAAGCTAGCCAATCAGTAAAATTAATGAAATTGATGGGAAAAAGAGCAAATAATTTTAGCTTAGATTTATCTATTTATCTCTGCCACCTGTCAAAATGAGCACATTTAATCTGAAAACTTATACAATTCAATCGACTAAAATCTTCTACTCAGCATCCATTTTGGTGCAGTTTTAAGCACGAAATGTAAGCCAAAATAGGCTAAAATCATCAGTCATACACATCCATTCAGGATCCGCACTACGCACCGGCGATCAAAGAACAGATTATTCATTTCTGGTTTGCTTTAGTGTGGCCGACCGAGTACAATCCGCAACCTTTGCGGGAATTTCAATACAGCCATAGAGAGGTGTAGTTTTTAACATGCCACAAGTGAAAGTCAAAGACAACGAGCCATTTGATATTGCATTACGAAGATTTAAGCGTTCCTGCGAGAAAGCTGGGGTACTCTCTGAAGTTCGTCGCAGAGAATTCTATGAAAAACCGACCCAAGTTAGAAAACGCAAGCAAGCCGCTGCCGTTAAACGCCAATTGAAAAAAACAGCACGTGAAGCATTACGCAGCAAACGCGTAAGACGAGGTCCCCTGCAAAGCAACTAACCATGCTCTTACAACCCAGAGATTACATTTGATAAAACCATGAGCGACAGCTTAGACCTAACACAGCAATTGCAAGAATCGATGAAGGCGGCAATGCGCAGCAAGCAAAAAGATCGCCTTGGCGTTATACGCCTGGTGATCGCCGCAATCAAGCAACGAGAAATCGACGAACGCATCCGTTTAAATGACGAACAAGTGCTTGCTGTGATGAATAAGATGATCAAGCAACGCCGCGAGTCAATCAGCCAATACCAAGCCGCAAACCGCAACGAACTGGCCGAAAAAGAAGCACAAGAAATCACCGTCATTGAAGAGTTTTTGCCAGCCGCCTTACCAGAACAAGAAGTCGACCAACTCATTGCAGACACTATTAACGCACTCAACGCCTCGTCCATGAAAGATATGGGCAATGTGATGAATCAGCTGCAAACAAAACTGCAAAGTCGCACAGATATGGCACAAGTAAGCAAAAAAGTTAAAGCTAAACTGAGTTAACATTAACCTCATCGCTTTAATATCGTTCGTCACTCCACGCGGGTAGCACGTTGAATAGCGAGCCAAAAGATTGGTGGAAAATACCCCAGGCATTTATTGACGATGTGGTAGTCAGAACAGACATTGTCGACATCATTGATGCGCGCCTGCCATTAAAAAAAGCGGGGCAAAACTATAAAGCCTGCTGCCCTTTTCACAATGAAAAAACCCCATCATTTATAGTGAGTCCGCAAAAACAAATCTACCACTGCTTTGGTTGTAATGTCACTGGCAGTGTTATCGGATTTCTTATGGACTATGATCAGCTAAGTTTCCATGAAGCCGTGCAAGAGTTAGCCACGCTGCATGGTCTAACTATGCCAAAACCTGACCACAAACATTTACCAACCACCAATAACGACAATCAATTATACGAATTGCTTGAAAAAGTCAGTCACCACTATAAACAACAATTACGCAGCCACCCGCAAGCTCAAATTGCAATCGACTACCTTAAAAAACGTGGGCTTGATGGAGAAACCGCCGCCCTCTATGAACTCGGTTATGCACCGCCTGGTTGGCAAACATTGAACAAAGTCTTCGGTCATGATGAAAAAATGACAACCGAACTGATCGAAGCCGGTCTGCTTGCCGAAAAAGCCGACAACAGTTATGATCGTTTTCGCAATCGGATCATGTTCCCTATTCGAGATAAACGTGGACGAACCATAGGCTTTGGCGGAAGAGTATTAGGCGATGATAGCCCCAAGTACCTCAATTCGCCAGAAACCAGTGTCTTTCATAAAAGTCAGCAGCTATACGGTCTATATCAAGCCCGTAAAAATTTAAAAAACCTGTCCAAGATACTCGTTGTCGAAGGTTATATGGATGTTGTCGCCCTTGCCCAATTCGATGTGAAATATGCGGTAGCAACCATGGGTACGGCAATCAGCACCAAACACCTATCGGAATTATATCGACACACCAAGCACATTATTTTTTGTTTTGATGGCGATCAAGCGGGACGCAACGCCGCCTGGAAAGCCTTAGAAACCTGTATTGATACATTGCAAGATGACCAGCAAATCCAATTTATGTTTTTAGCGGAAGGTGAGGACCCCGACAGTTATATTCGGAAAATAGGCAAAACACACTTTGAAAGTGAACTCGATAATAGTACGACTCTCATGGAGTTTTTTTTCGAAACCCTTGGTCAACAAGCCAATTTACGAGGTATCGATGGTCAAGCACGTCTCATCGCACGAGTAAAACCTTATCTGGAAAAACTTAAAGATAGCACCTATTATCAACTTATGATTGCCCGATTATCCGAGTATGTCCAATTAACAACCAGCGACCTGGCAAAATCCATCGCCCCAAAACCTCAAAAAAAATATAATAAGGCGAATAAGTCAGCGGCAAAAACAGAACGCCCGCTATCACCCTCGCCCATCCGGATAGTGATTGCCCTTCTGTTGGAACAACCCAATCTAGCAATGGGCGTTAAAAATTTGACTCGATTTGATTCTCTGGAGCTACCCGGTATAAAATTACTTCAGGATTTACTTGAATTTTTGCAAGCCAATCCCCAAGTTAAAACTGCGGCAATCTTAGAACACTGGCGGGGGAGCAATGAAGGAAAACAATTATTAAAGGTCGCTCAATGGCCTCACCTGGTACCTGATGATGGAGTCTTATCTGAGTTTGATGGCGCTATTGCACGGCTTGATCAAATGTTGGTAGAAAAAAAGACCGAACATCTCCTACAAAAATCAAAAACACACTCATTAAGCGATGAAGAAAAGGATATGCTAAATCAGCTGATAAAGTCACGTCATAAGCCTGTTTAGTGGCGTAACCTTTGGTGGACCAATGATCTAAGGCTAATCCATCTACATGAGTTGGAAGAGAGATAAAAATTTCAATCCGAAAGCGCTATAACACATAAGTATGACTATACATTTTCGGCCGCTTTAATTACGTTAACATAGTTTAGTTGGTTAATACAATATGAATTCAGATCAGCAATCTCAGATTAAACTATTGATATCCAAAGGTAAAGAACAAGGCTTCTTAACGTACCGAGAAGTTAATGATCATTTACCGGATGAAATCGTCGATCCAGAGCAAATCGAAGACATCATTGGCATGATCAATGACATGGGCATCCCGGTGCATGAAGTTGCTCCAGATAGCGACGCCCTTCTTATTGCTGACACCAATGCGCCTGATGAAGATGCGGCTGAAGAAGCCGCCGCCGCGTTAGCCTCTGTAGAAGGCGACTTTGGTAGAACCACTGACCCGGTACGCATGTATATGCGAGAAATGGGAACGGTCGAATTATTGACCCGAGAGGGTGAAATATTACTCGCCAAGCGCATTGAAGAAGGCTTACGACAAGTACTTTCCGCACTGGCATCCTATCCAGCAACTATCGGTATCTTCTTAAGAGAAGTCGAGAGAATAAACGCTGAAGAGGCCCGCTTAACTGACCTCATCATCGGATTCATTGACCCCAATGAAACAGATGATGCACTCGATATTGGCGCCATACCGATACCAACACCGGCACCGGCGGCCACTGACGGCGATTCCACAGATGAGGAGGTTGATACCGGCCCTGACCCTGAGGAAGCACGTATTCGGTTTGAAAAACTCAAACAACAGCACGCCGAATATGAAATAACCTTAAAAGCCCAGGGAAAAAGACACCCAGACATTCGCAAACTCCAGGAACAGCTTTCAGATAGCCTCATGGAGTTCAAGTTAGCACCGCGATTTGTCTTGCAAATGGCCATTAATTTACGACTCATCGTCGATCGAGTGCGCCGCCAAGAGCGTGAAATCATGGAAATCTGTGTAAAACGCTCTCGTATGCCACGCAAAGAGTTTATATCGTCCTTTCCGGAAAACGAAACCAATTTTAACTGGATTGATTCATTCATTAACGGCAATCAACCCTACTCTGCGGCTTTGGCTAACTACGCAGAAGAAATCCGTAAAGGCCAACAACGTTTAGCCAGCATTGAAAAAACAAGTAATACCACCATTGGCCGTATCAAAGAAATTAACCGCAACATGTCCATTGGCGAAGCCAAAGCAAGACGCGCCAAAAAAGAAATGGTTGAAGCGAATTTACGCTTGGTTATCGCCATCGCTAAAAAATACACAAATCGTGGCCTGCAGTTTTTAGACCTCATACAAGAGGGCAATATTGGCTTGATGAAAGCGGTTGACAAATTTGAATATCGTCGAGGTTACAAGTTTTCCACCTATGCCACATGGTGGATAAGACAAGCCATCACTCGCTCAATTGCTGACCAGGCACGCACCATCCGTATTCCGGTACATATGATCGAAACGATCAACAAATTAAACCGTGTCTCTCGGCAAATGCTTCAGGAAATGGGTCGCGAAGCGACGCCTGAAGAACTCGCCGAGCGCATGGAAATGCCAGAAGACAAAATACGTAAAGTACTAAAAATTGCTAAAGAACCTATTTCAATGGAAACCCCAATTGGTGACGATGAAGACTCCCATCTCGGTGATTTTATTGAAGATCAGAATCTATTATCACCAGGCGATTCCGCCACTTTTGAAGGCCTGAGAGAAGCGACGTTGCATATTTTAGAAGGCCTTACGGCGCGGGAAGCCAAAGTACTTCGTATGAGATTTGGCATTGATATGAACACAGATCATACCCTAGAGGAAGTGGGTAAACAATTTGATGTGACGCGGGAACGAATACGGCAAATTGAAGCAAAAGCACTGCGCAAGTTACGCCACCCAAGCCGATCAGAACAATTACGCAGCTTTTTAGAGTAAAACCAGCATGGGCAAGCCAATATTCAATCTCGCTTGAAATTTGATCCCAAGGTGGCTTTTCTTTAGAAATGAAAAACCGCCGTGGAATCAACTTCACCTGGCTCTATTCAAACGCCAGGTTGCCCAATGCCAATTAAAACGACTCACCAAGAAAAAAGGCAAACAATAGACCGATTTTTATGCTGCATCCCTTGATGAGTTTAGTTATACTACCCGCCGTTGCGGGCCTGTAGCTCAGTTGGTTAGAGCAGTGGACTCATAATCCATTGGTCGTAGGTTCGAGTCCTACCAGGCCCACCACTATTCGCCTTATATCTTTAACCATTCAGCCAATTTGTCGCTTGCTTGCCTTTTAATTGGCGGCGTAATATACACCGCAACCGTGACGACTGCAGCTGCTAACACACTCAAATCATCCGTAAAACCTACCATTGGCGTCACGTCAGGAATCGCGTCGATAGGACTAATAAAATAACCTAATGCAGCATAAATTACAGTTTTTGCCCAAACTGGCGTATCCGGCGATTGCGCGGCATAGTAAAGCTGTAACGCCTTTTCTAATACCTTAATCCCGGCAATTTTAGCAACCTGCAGCAACTTTGCCCAGAAACGACCTTCGGTGTATTGCGATTCAAAATACCGCTGATTTATTTTCACTCCCTCTCCTCCGCTGAACTCTATACGCGAGTCAAATCCAAAATTAAATAGACAACAATTAACCGAAAAAGACAAAAACTCGTCCTGATATATTGTATATTAACCGCACTAAAAACCATCCACACACCACTTGTTGCGCTAATGACTCGCCAATTGCCTATTTTTTTGTTAACTTTAGACGTTTATTTAACAACTACATTTGGATATTTACCAAGCTACCCTCAAATTTCAAAAATAGTAGAATTGGATTTTCATTGCTGCAAACACATTTAAAAATAAACCAAACCGCCCCCGAATACCCTACAATTAGAGGCAGTTATGTTTATGCCTGCTCAGCCATAATCCCCAACACACAGCTAGGTAAATACTAATGAACAGTCCAAACATATGTGTGCACTGGACATCGTCAGGATCCACAAATAAAGGGAAAGTCCGAGCGATCAATGAAGATTCTTTTTTAAATCGACCGACCGCAGGCATTTGGGTCGTTGCAGATGGAATGGGAGGCCATGAAGCCGGTGAAATTGCAAGTCGTATGATAACAGAAGCACTAAACGAGCTCACGCCACCCGACACCTTAGGGAAATTTATCGATGCGGTGGAAGATGCTTTACTCGATGTTGATCAGAAATTACGAGATCTAGCCGCCATAGAATACGACAACCGCACCATTGGCAGTACGGTTGTGGTACTTATCGCATTCAGAGACTATATTGCCTATCTTTGGGCAGGTGACAGCAGGGCTTATATATTTAGGGATGGCAAACTGAAGCAACTGACCGTTGACCATAGCGAAATACAAAATTTGATCGACATCGGTGCTATTTCACCTGAACATGCCAATAATCACCCTGCCTCAAACATCATTACCCGCGCTGTCGGTGCAGTACACGAGCTTCACATTGATGTCGGCGTTGAAAAAACTTATGATGGAGACACCTTTTTATTGTGCACTGATGGTTTATATCGCGACTTAGACGAAAAAGAAATAACCAATTTATTAGTTAGGGAAGATCCAGAAACCATCGGCAATGAACTGGTTGAGTTAGCACTCACCAAACAGGCCCGCGATAATATTACTGTGGTAGTCAGCAGAGCCAAACATGCTTAAATTACCGGCAAAGAGCCCATGTTTTTTAACTTTTACTTCTAATATGATTGATAATTGTTAAAAAACAACCTACGCCCCTATCACATGTTCAAAACGTAATCCACCTCCAAACTAGAGAAATTATCCACTCTCCAGGTAGCCTAAAAAAACAGCAGCCAAGCGATAACATATGATTGTTATCGCACATTACATCCCAACGAGTATATAATGCGAAAGAATTTAGCGGGTTATTTGCATTTATGATTAACGACTCATTACAACAACTTGCCCAAGCTTACAAGCTTGGCAATATCAGCAAACAAGAATACCGCCAGCGCCGGGCAAAATTGCTTGACGGCCTGCTCGACAAATCAACAGCAACACCCAAGCTTGAAAACACGCTAGATATTGATGAAACGCAACCCATGCCTAGCCGTGTATACAGCCATAGAAAAAACCGTGTAAAAATTATTTATACAGCTATCAGCAGCGCACTTATCATTGCAATGATTGTATTCTGGAACCAAACCAATTCGCCCACCATCGACGAATCCGCTCACACACCCATCATTCATAACCAAGCACTTAATTTAATCAATCACTTCATGCAGCAAGACAAATGGGATAACAACACGCTAGCCAAAGTGTCACAACACTGGCGCGCACTTCCTCAAAAAGAACGCCAAATGGCTATTAACAGCGATATCTTCCAACAGCTTACCGACACCACTCGAAAAAAGATACATGAGCAACAACAGCCAGGTTTAACCGTCGACACCAGTTTGCATGAATCCCAATTATTAAAATTTGCAAACACCTTAGGTATTAATCCGGCGCTTTAACGTTAAGAATCCTAACCATCCAATCCCTTAACTCACGAATTTGCTGAGGATGCACCGAATGTGGCATGTCATAATGACGCCAATCCACCTGATAACCTAACTTTTGTAATATGGATAAGGATTGTTCCGCCAAATGGATGGGGATCACCGGATCTTGAGTGCCGTGCATCATCAATAATGGCGTATTCTGGTTAGTAATGTGGGCTTCTTCTGCAAGCTGCGACGCTAATGGCAAGTAACTTGACAAGCTTATGATACTCGCCAACTTTTTAGGGTAGCGAAGCCCACTATGTAAAACAATGGCACCCCCTTGGGAAAAACCCACTAAAAGAATAGACTCAGCCGCCACCCCCAAAGCCAATTCATTTTCAATGAGCGCCATCAATTGCTGCTCAGACTGACGGATACCCTTCTCATCTTGAGTCGCACCAAAATCAACAGAATACACATCGTACCACGCCCGCATGCGCATACCCCCATTAATCGTCACCGGAATATGGGGCGCATGAGGAAATACAAACCGAATGCCGGCTTGGTCAGGTAAATTCAATTCACGTACAATAGGTAAAAAATCATGCCCATCAGCCCCCAGACCATGTAGCCAAATGACACTCGCTTTGACCTCACCCGGTGGCTTAACTTCAATCGTTTCTAATAAAGTTTTCATCTCAAAATATCCACAAAAATACCAAACGGCGAACCGTATCTATACACGCTATCTTATAATATAATCCTGCCTTGAGAAATTTAAATTATGATCACACGCGTGTATTAACTCACGGGGATAGCAATGTTCAAAGTCTTTTCACAATCACTTATTTTCATCAGCTTAATCATATTACTGTTAAGCACAGCAGCATGCGGCCAAAAAGGTGACCTCTACTTGCCAGAACCCGAAGAAAAGACAAAAACCTTAAAAAAGCCACAACAATAAACCTTCAATTACTCGCTCATTGAACACTAAACCAGATTGTATAAAGCCAATGGATTATTTCAATTATCAAAAAAACGAACTCTATGCGGAAAACGTACCGCTAGCCCGCATTGCTGAAGATGTCGATACCCCTTGTTATGTGTACTCACGTGCCACCTTGGAGCGTCATTGGCATGCTTTCAATGACAGTCTGGGTGATCACTCCCATTTAATTTGTTATGCCGTTAAGGCAAATTCTAATATCGCTATACTCAATTTATTTGCCCGTCTAGGCTCCGGATTTGACATTGTTTCGCGTGGAGAGCTAGAACGCGTTATTCATGCCGGAGGAGCACTCGACAAAGTGGTTTTCTCTGGGGTAGGAAAAACCCAGGATGATTTGCATTTTGCGCTGCAGCACAACATTCATTGTTTCAATGTTGAGTCTAAAGCCGAACTCGACAGGCTAAACAATATTGCCCAACAAATGGGCAAAAAAGCCCCGATCGCACTGCGCGTCAATCCTGATGTCGATGCAGGCACTCATCCCTATATATCCACCGGATTAAAAGAGAACAAATTCGGTATTGATATTAAATCAGCATTTGAAATCTATCAATATGCAAGTAATTTGGCTGGCATAAACATTTGCGGCATTGCTTGTCATATCGGTTCACAATTAACTGATCTCACCCCATTCCTCGATGCCTTAGATCGAGTGCTCGCGTTATTAGACCGACTCACTAACAGCAGTATTCAAATACAACACCTAGACCTCGGCGGTGGTTTGGGAATTCGTTATCAAAATGAATCCCCCCCCCAGCCTGAAGAATATGTGACGGCTATCAAGAAAAAACTATCCCAACGTGACATCAGCATACATTTAGAACCAGGTCGTGCGATCACAGGTAACGCTGGCATGCTACTGACTCGCGTAGAATACATCAAACAAAATGAAGACAAAAATTTTGCCATTGTCGACGCGGCAATGAATGATTTATTGCGTCCATCACTCTACGATGCCTGGCAAGAAATTTTACCTGTCATACCACAAAATCATCATACACAACAAATCTATGACGTGGTTGGTCCAGTTTGCGAAACAGGTGATTTTCTTGGTAAAAATCGCCAACTCAGCATAACACAAGGAGATTTACTCGCAGTCAGATCCAGCGGGGCCTATGGCTTTTGCATGAGCTCCAATTATAACTCACGACCACGAGCTGCAGAAGTATTAGTCGATGATGATCATTACCATATCATCAGACAGCGAGAAACCTTTGACGATCTCATTAAAGGCGAAAGCATAATCCCTTAAATCATGTTCAACAAACCCCAGAAAAAGAACGGATGGATGACAGGGATATACCCATAACAAATTATCTTTAAATGTTAACGATTCACTATGGGTATATCCCCGCCCTCAAAAAGTCATTCTAAAAGCCTCTATGAACAAAAACGTGAAATAATTCACAATCTCCACTATTGACTATGTGAAACATTCCCAAAAACAGCAAAGTATTGCCTCTCTCTAGGGAATACTCTCTTCACATTATTTTTTTATCACATAAATGTGCATCAGATCTCACAAAACCATTTAAACTGGACGATAACTACGTAGCATAAATATTACGGCACACTCAAATACATGTCGGAGTAGCTACATGAAATTTTTCAGTTTTTTGATCATTTTTTCACTTGTTGTTTCATTGCTTGCCTGCAAAGCCAGTAATCTCGAAGAGGATACTCAAACGAGTTACGAAAACCCAACGGGTGCAGCAGAACGTTTCTCTGACGCCGAATTCAACAGCCTCCCCCCATTGCAACAATATCAAGTTGCCAACAAGTTAAAAGCAACTTTTTATAAAGGTATCAAAGCTGATGAATTTTTTGATTTAACTGCCGGAACAGAAAATCTGAAAACTAAATCTCAACAAAATCTTATTAGCAATACAGCCAATAACCTTAAACAACATCTACGAAATAAAGAAGCCTATGTTGCTCGACTGGAGAGTCGTTTTGTATTTACTCGAAGAGATAACGATACTAAAGCCGCAGAACACAAACCTTCTGCCGAACCATTAGCCACCATTCATCTTTTTCCAGAAAGCCGCGATTTAATGGAATCCTGGATGGCCTACACGCTAGCCAATACCATTTTATTCTCTCCCGCCGCAGAAATCGATTCAGCCAGTTACATTGATGTGCAAAATATCTATTCAGGCCTGACCGATGCAATGAATAGCGGAAAAACCATTCGAGAAATTATTTTCACCCACATGAAATCAGAAGCCAACTGGCGTCGTTTTCGCTCTCCAGAAGATAATACACGCGAAATGATTGAAATATATCTAGGTTTGTTTGATCGTGACGAAGACGTCCCAAAAGCATCACTCGCATGCAAAGACTGGAGCATCACCGATGATGAGGATGGCTATCAATTGCAGACAGATAAGCTCAAAGAGAACAGGGAACCACAATATGTACTTGATCAATGGGTCACAAGCTGCGAAGACTTTTACCAAGTGGTTGCCAGTCACCCACTGGTCATACCACGAATTACCACCGTCTTAGTCGACAAATTTTTTCCAGATGCCAGCTCAGAAAAAAGAGCTGCACTCGTGCAATCGATTGCAAACACCAACCCTAGCCATTTCTTTGATATTTTTACCGCAATCATCTTTTCCCGTGAATACTTATTAAATAGTCAGAAACCAAAAAATCTGGAAGAAACTTTCTTCAATCTTGCCGAACGCATTCATTGGGAAGCTGATAAACGTTTTTTCTACTATTTGACAGACCCAGATCAAGGCGCCAGTTTTCCTACCTTGCACAAAATGAAACAACCCGCCATGACTCTAAAATTAGGCCGTTGGATGACACAACCGTTAGATTCACTAAGTTTTGCCTATTATCATGAGGCCATACGTGAACAATTGTTGATAAAACGAAAAACAGAAAGCTTTCGTAGTGACCGACGAGGCTGGACAACCGAATATTTAAAAGCCGCTGACTTTTTAGAAAAAGATCAATTCATTAACTATTTATTTATTTCGGTGTTGGCTCGCAAAACAACAGACGATGAATTATCTCAGTTAAACACGATCATTAGCGAAGGCGGTCATGAAAAAGATTTTAACGCAATCGCCATGATTATTTTAGATTATCTATCGCGCCTTCCAGAGCTATATTACTTTCGAGCAGTTAAATAATAACGGAGTGACATCATGAAACGCAGAAATTTTTTAAAATCCATGAGTCTTTTAGGCAGCACCTGTATGTTACCTTCGTTACTTCAGAAGCAAGGTTTCATTAGCCCAGCACAAGCTTCACTATCTAAACGCGAACTTATCCACGCCCGAGCATTGGTATTAAATGAAATTGGCTATGTCAAACCCACGGTCATGCCACAAATTATCAGTATTTTTTTATATGGCGGTCCTTCTGAGCTCGCAGGTAATTTGACCAATATCAATGAAATTGATGATAATTCACAAAACCCCTACAACAGCAATATGCGACGTGATGCAAACAACTCCGTCGTGACCCCTAATGGGTTTTGGGGAGGCGCAGGCGGTGAGGTAATGGAAAGAATGGTTGGCAAAGGGCGACTGAGTGTTTACCGCACGATCCATCGGGTAAAAGATGATTCAAAAGCACACCGCCCTAGTATTTTTTCCAATTTAACAGGTGCTATCGGTGTCGATGATAGTCGCCCAGGCATTGCTACCAACTTAGCTGCCATCTTGGCAGCAAATAATGCCATTGCTGAAGATGCTCTATTTCCATTTGTCACCTTCGAAGGCGAAACTGTCGTTTTCAATCAGGGCAGCCTTAGTGTCCCATTGGGACTCAAACCCATCTCACTGGACAAAGACTTGCGTAACCCCTATGCACGTAGTGAAAATAGTTTTCTTGGCGAGTCCAATAGCATTATCGATAGCTTGGCTCAAAATGCAAGCCAATCTAGCGCTAGTCAATTTAGCAAAGTGATTGAAGCCTTTAAAAAACGTGGTGAAATCGAAGTATTCGTTAATCAACTGAAAGACAAACTTGATAATTTAACCTTACCTAACGACCCAGACCGAGCCACAGATGATCCTGCCGAGCTGAGTTATCCCGACAATAATTTTGGTAACCGTTTGAAAGCCGCAGTCAATCTAGCGATTAATAATCCAGATTCTGTTTTCATTAGCCTCGGCAGTGGTGGCTTAGGTGGTTGGGATGATCATGATTCGGCATTAGAAAAATATTCACGCCGCATGAGAGATTTAATGTTAGCCTTAGAAGTCGCCGCGAAACATTTAGAAGTTGAAGGTAAAGGCAACGTCGTCATTAATGTATTTGGTGACTTTGGTAGAAATGTAAATTTAAATAACTCCATGGGCTGGGATCACGGCAATAACCAAAACCTCTTTACTGTTGGCGCCAGTCAAAGTGCCGGTTCAAATATCCCGGGCAGAGAACTTGGTAAAATTGTCGGTAAAACCGAAAGAATTGGCAAAGCGAAAGTTAATCGACAATTTACCACTCCAACGGCGGATAGCTATCAATGTGAACCATTTTCCATTGCCTCTTCCATATACGGTTATTTTGGCATTCAAAACCCAGAAAAACTCACCGGTGAACCCCCCATTGATGAAACTGCGCCAAACGAATGGATCAATCCTGACGCTTAGCAATAGGAGTTACAAAGTTATCATAGGATATATACTGGGCTGATGAAAATCAGCCAAAAACACTCGATTTCCCTTATTTAAAATGATAGCCTTTATGATCCTCAAATGAGACCTTATTTTCTGAGACAAGGAGGTACAAAATGATACGCTATGCTTCTCA